>Ga0209514_10000364_pt1 | contig 95625 bp, 72 predicted proteins | sample Subgrocontami58m_FD_187452 | JGI IMG/M metagenome (GOLD analysis project Ga0209514, IMG submission 187452) | Subsurface groundwater microbial communities from S. Glens Falls, New York, USA - GMW37 contaminated, 5.8 m (SPAdes) (version 3) | ecosystem: Environmental > Aquatic > Deep subsurface >... | reverse complement strand
TCGGCCTCCGTCCAGTTCCCGATGCCGGCCTGCCGATGCGGGGTGATATTCGGACCGAAGAAAACCCCGAAGGGCGTCTTGAGCGCTCGACCGCCGGCAAAGGGGACGGCGCCTTTCTTCTCTTCCGTGTGGCAGCTCAGGCAGCCACCGGCCTTGACCAGATAATAGCCCCGTTTTGCGTCACCCTGCGCCCAAGCACTTTCGAGCAACGCTCCCAGCAGCAGGACCAGCACGCCGGCCGGCAGCTTCCATCCGCAGCGAGTCCCCATGATCTCACCGTCAAAGCAAAAGTATTTAGTTCTTCTGACGGAAGTTATCGTGACAGCTGCCGCAAGCCTTGCCGACCTCGGTAATCGCGGCTTTGGCTGCGCCTTCATTACCGCTCTTCACCGCGACAAGCTTGGCGACTGCTTCCTGCAGCTGTTCCTGGGCCTGCTTGAATTTGGCCGTATCCGTGAATACTGCCGGCAGCGCGCGGCTCTTCATGTCTTTGGTGCCGGGGACGAAGCCATCCCAGGGCATTTTGTCCAGCACATTGAGATAAGCGGCGTTGCGGGCGGCGATCTCGGCATTATAGGGAATCTTACCCTGGGCCATGGCCATTAGAGGGCCGAAGTACTTGCCCTGCAAGGTCATCACCGCCTGGCGCTGTTTAACCAGGACCTCGGGTTTGTCCTGTGCGGCAGCGCCGCCTGCGCAAACCGCGCCCCATACCAGTGTTACCACGACCAAAAAAAGCTTCTTGTTCATTTTAATTCTCCTCACTGATAAGATTAATAAGAATTAACTTTATAAAAATAAGGATGAAGCAGCGATATGTCAACGATAATCATCAACTCAGCGCCATCTTATCTTGACGCACCCTTTGCTTTACCCTATGATCTCGCAGAAAATAACGGCTGTTTACCCAATATATATTATATCTTGGTTCAATCAAGTGTGAGGGTATCCGCCATCAAGGACACAGGTTGGTGAGCGGATCTTTGGGATCCAAGGTAATCCAGGCGTGAAATCAGGAGCTATTTCTGCGGAGGCCTCATCATGGTGCTGCTGCCGGCAATTGCCGCGGCCCTTGAACTGACCAGGCGGGACAGCGGAAGAAGCGTCTCTGTTTTCGTGACTGAGGCCCTTACGGTGGTCTTCGTAAGAAGTCGTCACCCCGGTGAAAACACTGTTTTCTTCCTATGCAAGAGTTTCAGCCATAAACCTTGCACAATCCCGTTTTCAGCGGCCAGCCGCCGTGTACGGGGTCGCAGTGTTCATCGTCCGTCAGCACGTTAATGTTGGATTCGAAGACGCCGTGGAGCGACGGTTCCGCCCCCGGCTTTTCCGGAAACCACCAACTGTGTTCGGCATGGACGACGCGGGGATCGATGCCGTCGAAAAGCCGGCATTTCAGGCGCACCTTGCCCCGGAGATTTTCGATCCAGACCCAGTCGTTCTCCTTGATGCCCAGCCGGGCGGCGGTTTCGGGGTGGATCTGCACCAGGGGATCGGGATGCTGTTTACGAATGGAAGGTACCTGAAAATACTCACTGTGGAAGTTCCAGCGGAAGCGGCCGCCCGTAATCAGGATCAGGGGATATTCCTTGGCCAGGTCCGGCCGGCTCACGGGATTTTCAAAGCTTTCCCGGTAGGGGGGCAGGGGTTCATAGCCGAGCTTGGCGATGATGGTGGAATAGAGCTCCAGTTTTCCCGTGGGGGTGGCGAAGCCGCCCATCTTTTCGTATTTCTTATAGGAATCGGGCGGAAAGTCGTAGCCGCCTCGCGCCATAAACTCCTTGAAGGTGAGTCCCATGGGCTGAAAGCGGTAGTCCAGACTTTCTTCCATGTTCTCCCAGGGGAAATACTCCCCCAGCCCCAGACGCAGGGCCAGTCCGCGGAAGATTTCGTAGTCCGTCTTATGGTCGTATTCTCCGGCGATGGAGGCGGGCAAAGCCGCTTCGCCGCCGTACAGGGCGGAATCCTCGCCGCCGTTGTCAAAGGCGCGCGGCCGTTCGAGCCAGGTGGCCGCGGGCAGTACGTAATCGGCCAATTCGGCGCTGGGCGTCATGAAAAAGTCGTTCACCACATAGAGGTCGAGGGATTTCATGGCCTGGTGAATCAGCTTCGTGTTGGGCATAGTGACCATGGGGTTGCTGGCCATCGTGTAAAGGGCCCGCACCGGATAGGGTTTTCCCGTAAGGATAGCACGGTACACCGAGGGCGCGTGGGCCATGCCGCCACAGGGAGGCGCCGTGCCGCAGCGGACGCCCCACATCTTTTCAATGCTTTCCTGAATGAGGTCCCGGCCGGCATAGCTGAACAACCTGTAACGGTCGGCGCTAACCTGCCTGGCCTTTTGTTCGGCGGAGAGCAGGTGTTCGAGGGTAAACTCGGGCATGCTGACCCAGTTGCGGTTAGGGCCGGACATGGCCTCCCCGCCCCGGGCGTCGATGTTGCCGCAGATGGCCGAGAGGATCAGCCGGGCCTGGATGGCGCTGGAGGCGTCCTGAAGGTGCTCCGTGCCCATGCCGTTGGGAAAGAGACCGGGGGTGTTGGTGGCAAACATCCGGGCTGCGGCGATGATCTGGTCCGCCGGCACCCAGGTTATTTCCGCGACCTTCTCCGGCGGGTAGTCCGCCGCCCGCGCTGCAACCCGGTCAAAACCGTGGGTCCATTTGGCGACAAATTCCTTGTCGTAGAGCTCCTCCTTAATGATCACATTGATCATGCTCAGGAAAAGGGCGTAATCGGTGCCCGGCCGGAGCTGCAGCCAGATGTCGGCCAGTTCCGCCGTCTCCGTGCGCCGCGGGTCGATCACGATGACCTTGATGCCGGCTTCCCGGCACTGTCTGATGGAATTCCAGAGGCGCAGCACACTGTGGGCCGGATTGATCCCCGTCAGCATGATGCATTTCGTGAGCGGTCGCTTGTCATCTCCCTGTTCGATCGTCAGGCCCGTGCGGTGCCGGAGCGCCCAGCCGCACATCGTCTGGGCCAGGGTCACGACGGGACCGTGGCAGATCTGGCCCGGTCCCGTATGGTTGGGCGTGCCGAAGACGTTGGCAAAACGCAACACGTATTCTTCCATCGTCCGGCCGGTGCCTTCGGTGAAGGCCAGGGTTTCCGGCCCGTATTGTTGCCTTAAATCCGCCAGCTTGGCGGCTATCTCGTCGAAGGCCTGCTCCCAGGAGATGGTCTGCCACCGGCCGGCGCCCTTCTCCCCGATTCTCTTGCGGGGATAATTCACCCGGTCCGGGTGATACATCCATTCTTTGGCGCCCCGCAACCGGAGACAGCCCTTCACCCGCGGCCAGGTCTTGCCCGCTTTGGGGAAAGAGGCATCCTCTTCAATACTCACCAAATGGCCGTTTTCACTCGTTACGAGCACCCGGCAACGGGCATGGCACATAGAGCAAACAGCTGTTTTCGTTACTAGATCGGACATATCTATACTCCTAATTATTTTTACGGGCCGTTAAAGAGCGCAGGTCGGCGATGCAATTTTCCAGACCCAGGGCCTGGAGCGTCTCGGGATGGGGATGGCCGGTGGCGCGGTCCCAGCCCATGCACCGGTAGTATTCATCTAAGAGGGCGGGCCAGGAGGGCATGATGCTCTTGCCCTGGATCGGACCGTCGGCGGGGGCCGAGCCATAGCGGAGCGAAGGCGCTTCCAGCTCCGGCCCGATGCCCTCTCTCAGGTTGAAGACCCTGAGGAGGTTCGCGATGCGCTGTCCGAATTGATGAGCTTCCAGTTCCGTGAAATCCCAACCGGTGGCGGCGTTGAGCAGGTCCACCAGGTGGCCGGCCTCGTGGGCCGCCATGGTCCGCGTGGCGAGCATGCAGGTCACCAGGGAGTCCGCCAGGAGGCGGACCTTGCCCCTGGCCACTGTGGCGGCCACCTCTTCCGGGGCAAAGGGATGGGCCACGGGCAGGGGCCCGCTCTCGATGGTCCCCGTACCGGAGGTGGCGGTGTCCAGAATCTCCGTCCAGCGGGCCCGGTGGTCATGGCCGCGCGGCGCGTGCCCCTTCTGCATGTAAACACCGATCTCCAGGGCTTGGCCGCCGATTGTTTCGGCCGCCCGTTTCACCCCCTCGGCCAGCATGTCGCCTATCCCCTGCCGGGTAGCCACCCGGTGGAGCAGCGTTCGGGCTGCCTCGACGTTTCCCCAGGTCATCTCCAGGCCGTCGGTATCCTTCCGGGTCAGGATTCCCTTTTCATAACATTCCATGACCATGGCCAGCAGCCAACCCGATTCATTGGCGTCCAACCCCAGACGGTCCACGGTGTCGGCTAGCATCAGGGCCGCGCCCAAATCGTTCTGGCCGATGAGGGAACTGAAGGCGGCCCAGCACTCGTATTCCGGTTCCTCGGCCGTGAGTCCCGCATAGGGTCCCTCCGTCAGCGTCATGATATGACAATGGCGCATGGGACAGGCCCAGCAGGGGTTCCATTTCATCTTATTCAAGGAGCGGTAGTTCTCCGCCGAGAATTTCTCGGCATCGGGAAAAAGGTTGGTCGTCAGATTTTTGACCGGCAGAACACCCGTGCGGGCGTAAATGGGAAAGAGGAAGGAAGTGCCCCACTTGTACGTCATCCCGTCGATGGGGTGTTCCTTTACGTCGTCGATCATTTTTTTGGCCAGGGTGGACAAGAGGTCCTTGTCTTGCACGGGCACAAGGCCCCGTCCGCGGGCAGCAGCCACAGCCTTGAGCCGCTTGGACCCCATTACGGCGCCCACCCCGTTATGGGCGGCCACATGACCTTCGTCCCCCACAATCGCCGCAAACCGGACCATCTTTTCCCCGGCCGGGCCGATGCCGACCACGCTCAGTTCGTGCTTGCCCTTGCCGCTTTCCGACTTGATGGCCGCTTCGGTCTGCCAGGTATCTTTACCCAGCAAGTGGGAGGCGTCCTTGAGCTCGGCGCCGCCCTCGTGGACATTTAAGTAAAGCCACCGTTTTGCCTGGCCTTTGATGATGATGGCGTCATAGCCGCTAAATTTCAGGTAGGCGCCGAAGTAGCCGTTGGCCTGGGAAGAGGCGCCGCCGCCTGTCAGGGGGCCTTTGGTGACCACGGAGTAGGAGCCGGCCCCTGCCATCCTCGTTCCACCCAGGGGGCCCGAGGCGAGGATCAGGAGATTATCCGGGTCCGACCAAGCGGTTCCCGGCGCGACCTCGTTATAGAGGTAATATGATCCCAGCCCGGTGCCACCCAGGTACTTCCGGAAAAACGACTCCTCCGGGAATTCCTCTGTAATCTGCTCGCTGGTCAGGTCCACCCGCAGTATCCTGCCGATAAAACCTTTTATTGCGTCTGACATTTAAACTCCTTCCGTACTAATATTAATAAGAAAGACCTTGCTCTTCCTGCGGCCGTACTGTAAGAAAAAACGCTGCGTGTGTCAAGGGAAATGGCCGTTACCAAAGGCGGTGGTAGACTTTTCGTAAGTTAGCAATCTGTTCTTCGTCTTTTTGCATAATATGATTACGTTAAACGCACTTATACCGTTCATCGGGGTCGGGGAGGCGTACAAAAATGGTCATCGACTGGGAACATCATTACTTGCCAGAAATAATGTGGCTCAAAAAGGGGGGGAAAAAGGGGGAGAGCGCCGAGTATTATGAGCAGGGCAAGCGCCTGGCCACCCTGCACCCTGAGCTATACGATATAGACGAGCATTTGCGGGTGATGGATGAGGTGGGGATCGACGTGGCGGTGCTGTCCATGGCGGGGGCGAGTGACGATCCGGAACAGGCTTTGGAAGAATGCCGGATCTGGGACGACCAGACAGCCGAGGTTGTCAGGAGATATCCAAAAAGATTTGCCGGTCTGGCCCCCATCCCGCCGCTGGGCGGGAAAAGGGCCTTCGAGGAACTGAAAAGAGCGATCGAGACACTGGGACTGAAGGGCGCGGTGATCAGCGCCCAAGTGGGCGGCCTGCCGCTGGACGCCCGGGAATTCTATCCCTTCTACGAAGTGGTTTCAACACTGAAGGTGCCCCTTTTTATCCATCCCAGCGGTCGGCCGCAGGGTTTGGACATCCTTGAGTCCCCCTACGATCTCAGTGTCAGCGTGGGGCGGGAATTGGACCTCATCGTTGCCACTACCCGGTTGATTTTGGGCGGTGTGGTGGATGATTTCCGGGAGATCAAGTTTGTGATCAGCCACAAAGGGGGTGGCATCGCCGCTCTCAAGGAGCGGATCGAAAATCATGGCGGTTTCGCGGCCTCGCCCGCCGCCTGGCGCGGCACCAGGAACCGGAGGCCCTTTGGTGAGTGCTTTGGCGAGCTCTATTTCAATCTTGCCGGTCACTACGGCGGAATGAACTCCGTACACTGTGCCCTTACCGGCATCAGTCCACAGAGGATGGTTTTTGGCACGGATTATCCCCAAAACTTCCGGGAAGCACCCCTGAAGATAAAAACCTTTATCGAAAATATCAGAAAACTGGAAATCGCTGCCGCGGACAAGGAGGCCATGCTGGGAGAAAATGCCCGGAAATTGCTGGGATTGTGATTTTCCCGCAGGACATTGTTGCCAACGGATTTTTCCGGCGGTTCGGTCGACGTCGGTTTCAGAGGTTTGATCTTTCATGAGTGGTTCTCGTCCCATACCAACTAAGAACGAAGCACCCAAGGCGGCGTGGTCCGACCTCCTTGGCGACGGGCGCGGGTTGTATGCCCTGCTGGTCGTTTTGGGCACTCTGCTGCACTCCCTGCAGACCTTGGTGATGGCGATCATCATGCCGACGGTGGTGGCTGACATCGGTGGCGCCGAGTACTATACCTGGGCAGCCATGCTGTACACGATCGGGTCAATTGTGGGTGCCGCGGCCATTGCGCCGGTATGGAACCTGCTGGGTGGCGCGAGGCACGGTTATGCCGCCAGTGGGATATGTTTTCTTCTGGGCACCTTGGGCTGCGCTCTTGCTCCCGACATGGCCACGCTCAATGTTTTGCGCGCGGTGCAGGGTCTGGCCGGCGGTCTCGTCAGCGGCGGCAGCATGGCGCTCGTGGGCGGCCTTTTTGCCAGCAACATGCGAACAAGGATTCTGGCGATCCAGCAGGCGACCTTCACCCTATCGCATCTGCTTGGTCCGCTGGTAGGCGGCCTCTTTGCGTCTCTGGGCTGGTGGCGGGGGTCCTTCTGGGCTTTGGTCCCCTTCACCGCTTTGTTCACCGTCCTGGCATGGTTCCGGATCCCTGATCGCTTGGGAAACGAAGCCCTGCCCGGCGGAACGAACCGCTTGCCGTTACTGCGGCTCGGTATGCTGGCCCTGGGCGTATTTTTAGTAGCGGCGGCCGGTCTGGCCAAAGAGGCGGGTGTGCGCGGCGTCCTGATCGCCGGCGCGGTCGCTCTCCTCTGGTTTACTTTCCGGCTGGACCGCGCCTCAAAAAACAAACTCTATCCTTCGAGCACCCTGTCCGCGGATTCGCCGGTCGGACTAAGCTTATGGATTCTCTTTCTTACCGGATCGGTGCAGACGACAGTGACGCTGTTTCTGCCCCTGCTGCTGCAGGTGGTGCACGGGATATCGCCCATCTTCATCAGCTTTGTGACGATCGTGATCTCTTCCGGGTGGACGGCGGGCACTTTTCTTGTTTCCGGGTGGGCCGGTTCGCGGGAACGGCTCGTGCTCCGGGTCGGGCCGCTGCTCATGCTTGCCGGACTCGCCGGGATCACGATCAGTGCCCAGATGCAGACGCTGGCGGTGCTGGCGCTGGAGGCCTTCGTCTACGGGGTGGGCCTTGGTTTCCACCATGTTCACCTCGTTTCGCGGGCCATGGCGGCGGCTGCCAAGGGTGAGGAAAGGATAACCGCCTCGGCCATGCCGTCGATCAGGTCGCTCGGCATGGCCTTTGGCGCCGCCCTGGGAGGGATGCTGTCCACCATCGCCGGCCTCGGCACTGCCACGGAGCCGCATGCGGTCGGCACCGCGGTGACTTTCGTTTACCGATTCAACCTGATCCCGCTCGTCATCGCCGCCTTGCTGATGGTGCGGCTGGTGCATATCGGCAATGAGATGGCCGGCCGGCAAAGGGGGGAAGTCGGGAAAAAAGAAGGGTAATCTTCTACCCGTTTTTCCTATCTGGTCAAATGCCGGCAGAGATCTGCCGCCTGCTAAAACTGATTCTATTGTAAGGTAAGTTTTACTTTACTGAGGCCTTCGGGCAATCCTTCGCAGGTAAAGCCCAGCATTTTACAGATGCCGTGCATTTTCTGATTTACCTGAAAAACATAACCGAATATTTCTTCCAGTCCCTTTTCCTGGGCGATACCGATGAGCATGTCGGCGAGCTTGTAACCCAGACCTTTACCCTGGTAACTATCATGCACCAGGACGGCGAATTCGCCGTTTTTCCGGCTGAATTCCGTGGTCAGCATGCCGATCCCGACGATCCTTTTCCTGCGGCTTCCCTGCACCTCGGCTACGATACCGATCTCACGGTCATAGTCAACGGTGCATTGACGGATATAGATTTCCGGCGATGCTCCCCTTTGGGCATGGAAAAACCGCCCATGAAAGGCCTCATCGGAAATAGTGGCATACATTTCTTCGAGCAGCGGCGCATCTTCAGGTTTAATCGGCCGCAGAAGGAGGGTCCTGCCGCCGGCCATGGTCCAGGGCATGATGTATCGGGAAGGATAGGGCGTGATAACGAGATGGGGGTATGCACTATCCGAGTCCGGGCAAATGTTTTCCAATACGATCCGGGAATCAAGGGCGTAGGCCTGGCCATTGGAAATGGCCAGGGGATTTATATCCGCTTCCACTATCTCGGGAAAATCGACAATGAGATTGGAGAAGCTGACCATAATCTGTTCCAGCTGTCTTAAGTCCGCAGGCGGCCGGTTCCTGTATCCCTGCAGCATCTTGTATATTTTTGTCTCTTCCATGAGCCTGCGTGCCAGCGTCTGGTTCAAAGGAGGCAAGCCGATCGAGAAATCATTGAACAATTCTGCCGCCGTACCACCCATGCCGAAGAGGATTACCGAGCCGAATAGCTGGTCTCTCTTCGAGCCGATGATTACCTCGTAATCTATTTTTTCCAGCATCTTTTGTACGATGATGCCGTTAATCCGGGCGCCGGGACAGGACAGCGGCAGCTTCTCCATCAACTTCACATATTCCGCCCGCAATTCTTGCTCCGATGTAACGCCGGTAACTACACCGCCGGCATCAATTCTGAAGACGATGTCCGGCGAGGAGACCTTCAGCACCACGGGGTAACCGATTTCGGCGGCCGCCTGAACGGCGTCTTCGAGGGAGCGGGTGGTCTGCGCCTTGATTACGGGGATGCCGTAGTTCGTCAGAAACCTCATGGATTCGGCTTCGGTCAAAACATTCGTCCCTTCTTTGACGGTCTTCCGGACGAAGGCCTTGAGATTCCTGCTGGGCGGGGCATGGTCGATGGAAAGCTCCGCCGGAGTCTCGTAGAGCAGGTCCAGGTTGCGCCGGTAGCTGTACATGTAGAGATATGTCCTGACGCCCTCCTCGGGGGTCCTGTAGGTGGGAATGCAGTTTTGCAGGAGGATCTCCCGGCCTTTCTGCACTTCCCTCCCGCCCATCCAGACCGCGATAACGGGTTTCCAGGCGCTCTTGACAAAATCCGCTACCGCCACCGCCAGTTCTTCCGGGGCGGCAACTCCCTGTGGTGTATAGATGATGAGCAGCCCGTCCACCCCCGAATCCTGAAGACAAATGTTCAGAGCGGCCATGAATCTTTCCACGTCGGCATCCCGCAAAATGTCAACGGCGTTGCCTCTTTGCCAATTGGGGGGCAGGAGGGCATCCAATCCTTCGACTGTTGCGCTGGACAATCTTGCCTGCTCACCGCCGTAGTTCACAAGGGTTTTCCTCACCATTATGTCGATGCCGCCGGCGTTCGTAATGGTGAGAAGCCGCGGCCCCTTGGGCAATTGTCTGGCGCTGAGGGCGCCGGCGGTATTGAAAAGATCGGCGGCGCTGCCCACCCTCACGACCCCGGTCCTTCTAAAGGCCGCATCGTACACCAGTTCGGTGTCGGCAAGCATTCCGGTCACGGTTTGTCCGTGCTTAGGCGGTCCTGCCGGCGCGCCGGGCTTAAGGACGATAATGGGTTTGTTGCGCGCCACCCCCTTGGCGGCGCTCATAAATTTCTTCACGGCACCCAGGTTTTCCTCGACATAAATCATAATGTTACTGGTCTGCGGGTCTTCACCGAGAAAATCTATCAGATCGCCAAAGTCAACATCGATCATGGAGCCGAGAGAAGCAAACATGCTGAAACCCATATGGGTGCCGACGCCCCAGTCCAGAAGCGTCCTGCCAAAGGCCTCGCTTTGGGAGACAAAGGCGATTCTGCCTTTTCTTAAATTGGCGTGTACGTTGGTAGTGTTCAGGTTGACCTGCGGGCGGATAAGGCCCATGGAATTGGGGCCGATGATCCGGAGACCGTATTTTTTTTGGGCCGCGATGATCCTGCTCTCCAGCGCCTTCCCGGCTGCGCCGATCTCGCCGAAACCCGCGGAGGCAATTATCACGCCGTCAACGCCGGCTTTTCCGCAGGCCTCAACGTATCCGGGGACCCTGTCGGCGCGGGTTACGATGATGGCCAGATCGACATGATCCGGGATGTTCCCGACGGTGGGATAGCAGGTGAGGCCCAGAATCGCCTTCCTTCCCGGATTTACCGGAAAGATGGTTCTGTCCCTGGAGAGGAGCAAGTTTTCCATAACCGTTCGGGCTACGGAGTTCTCTCTTTCGGTGGCTCCGATGAGGGCGATTGTTTGGGGATTGAAAATCTTCCTGAGGTCTCCCATGGGTACAAACCTTCGGAAAGTGATTTAATGCCCTTTTAGTCTGCCACAGGCATTGGCGATTAGCAAGAAAATTGATTTTACAGAAAATTAACTGGCCGGCTCTCTTAATTCGCACGAAAAGTGTACAATTTCTTATACACTTGCTCAGTCAGGGATAATTACAGTGAAAATCATTATATAGCTGCTTTATAGCTACGCATCTTGCCTCTGCCGTGTGTACCTGTACAAGGACGCTATACGGTTAAAGAGAGCCCGCGTTGCTTCAATTATCAGTAACAGTAGTAATATTAATATAATACAATCTTGACGCGGTGCGTCATTTGTGGCATGGCCCATGCTTTGCTGATGCCAAGAGACCGTTTGTTTCACAAGGAGGAGGAATAGCCATGGAACCTGCCGAAAAGAATGTGTTAAAGGACCGATATCCCGTTCCGGAAGTACTGCTGAAAAATGCTTATATAAAAGGAAGAGAGGCCTATGACAGCCTGTATCGCCGTTCCCTGGAGGGCTCGGAGGAGTTCTGGGGAGATGTGGCAAGAGAGCATGTAACCTGGTTCAAAGAGTGGGACAAGGTGGAAGAGTATAACTTCGACTTTCGCCGGGGGCCGGTATTTGTCAGGTATTTCAACGGCGCCAAGTTGAATGTCTCTTACAACTGCCTGGACAGGCACTTGAAAACCAGAGGCGGCAAGGTGGCCTTACAGTGGGAAGGCAACGATCCGCAAGAATCCCGTGCCCTAACCTATGGAGAGCTGCACCGCGAAGTCTGCAAGTTTGCCAACGTACTGAAAAGCATAGGGGTAGGTAAAGGAGACCGCGTCTGTTTCTATCTCCCCATGATCCCGGAACTGGCCATCGGCATCTTGGCCTGTACGCGGATCGGGGCCGTTCACAGCGTAGTTTTCGGGGGATTCAGCGCCGAAGCATTGCGGGGCCGCATCCAGGACTGTAGTGCCAGGACCCTCGTCACCTGTGACGGTACTTTCCGCGGCGCCAAGGCCCTGTCCCAGAAAACCAACGCCGATGAGGCCTTAGAAGGCTGTCCTTCCGTGGAAAAAGTGCTCGTTGTCCGGAGGGTCGGAGAAGCGATAAAGTGCGATATGCAGCCGGGGAGGGACCTCTGGTGGCACGAAGCAATGGCCGGGGTGGACGATCGCTGTGAGCCGGAGTGGATGGATGCCGAGGATCCCCTGTTCATTCTCTACACCTCCGGCTCCACCGGCAAGCCCAAGGGCGTGCTGCACACCACCGGCGGCTACCTGGTCTATGTCGCCTATACCCATAAGATGATCTTCGATTGCCATGAGGAAGACATTTACTGGTGTACGGCCGACATCGGCTGGGTTACCGGCCATAGTTACATCGTCTACGGGCCGCTGGCCAACGGCGCCACCTCCCTCATGTTCGAAGGCGTTCCCACCTATCCTACCTGCAGCCGTTTCTGGCAGATTGTGGAAAAATACAAGGTCACCATTTTCTATACGGCGCCTACCGCGATCAGGGCCCTGGCCAAAGAAGGGGATGAATGGGTCGGGAAGGCCGATATATCCTCTTTGCGCATCCTGGGCTCCGTGGGTGAGCCGATCAATCCCGATGCCTGGAACTGGTATTATCACGTCATCGGGCGGGGAGAATGCCCGATTATGGATACCTGGTGGCAAACGGAAACGGGGGGGGTCCTCATTACACCCCTGCCCGGCGCCATCGATACGAAACCCGGCAAGGCCGGACTGCCCTTCATGGGCGTCGTACCGGCCCTGCTCGATGATGACCGCAACGAGATCGCCGAAGCGGGTGAAAGCGGTTCGCTCTGCATCAAGAAACCATGGCCCGGAATCATGAGGGGCGTCTATGGCGATCCCCGCCGTTTTCAGGAAACCTACTTTCAGCAATTTCCCGGCTACTACGTGGCCGGAGATGGCTGCCATCGCGATGCTGACGGATACTACCAGATCACGGGTCGCAATGATGACGTGATCAATGTCTCCGGTCACCGGATGGGAACGGCGGAGGTGGAAAGCGCCCTGGTTGCCCACCCTGCGGTTGCCGAGGCGGCCGTGGTCGGTTATCCGCATGAGCTGAAAGGCCAGTCTATCTATGCTTTTGTGACCCTGAACAGCGGTATGAATAAAACAGAGGCCTTGAAAAAGGAACTGACGGCCCACGTTCGCACCTTGATTGGACCGATTGCCACGCCGGAGAAGATCCAGTGGGCGGACGCCTTGCCGAAAACGAGAAGCGGCAAAATCATGAGAAGGATCCTGAAGAAGGTAGCGGCAAACGCTCTCGGTGAACTGGGCGACATCAGCACCCTTGCCGATCCCTCCGTGGTGGATGACATTGTCGCCAACAGGCTGTAGCGGTAAGTTGAACCCTGGCGTGGGCGAGGGATTCACCGGTTGGCCGTAAAAAGGGAGGTAAATGTGAAGAATAATAGTCCGGCCAGGGGTTGGGTGGTGACGTTTGCGGGCATGGGCATCAATCTCGGCCTGGGAGTTCTTTATTCCTGGAGCGTTATTTCCAAAGAGCTGCAGCGGGAATGGCACTGGACGGCCTCCGACGCCTCGCTTCCCTACTGCGTTGCCTGCACCGTTTTCGCTCTCGTCATGGTATTTGCCGGACGCGCCCAGGATAGAATCGGCCCCCGGATCGTCGCTTCCCTGGGTGGCGTATGTGCAGGCCTGGGACTGATCATTTCCAGCCTGGCCTCTGCGGCGAATATTACGCCGGTAGTTATCGGTTTCGGTCTGCTCATCGGTGCGGGGATGGGGCTCGGATATGCCGCCGCCACGCCTCCGGCGGTCAAATGGTTTCCCCCCCAGAAAAAAGGCCTGATCACCGGCCTGGTGGTGGGCGGTTTCGGCTTGGCCGCGGTATATATCTCTCCTTTGACGAATAGCCTGCTGCCGGTTTTCGGCATCAACAAGACCTTTCTTGTGCTGGGCATCGTCTTTCTCATCGGTATCGTTATCTTATCCCAGTTTCTGCGCAACCCGCCGCCTGGTTACGTGCCTTCCGGTATGCCGGCCGCGGACAGCCCCGAACATCCAGATAATCGGAAGGAATACGAGTGGCACGAGATGCTGAAGACCCCGCAGTTTTATCTTCTCTGGCTGATGTTTGCCTGTGGTTCCTTTGCCGGATTGATGATTATCGGTCACATGGCGAAAATTGCCGCGGCGCAGCTTCCCGGTGTCAATCTGGGCTTCATCCTGGTGGCGCTGCTGGCCATTGGCAATGCAGGCGGGCGGGTGCTGGCCGGGTTGATTTCCGACAAACTGGGTCGCACCCGGACGATGTTTCTGATCTTTACGGGGCAGGCCATCGCCATGTTCTTCTTCGATCAACTGACGACCGTTTTTCTGCTTGTTTGCGGCTCCGTACTGGTAGGGGCATTTTACGGCGCCAACCTGTCCCTGTTTCCTTCCACGACTGCCGACTACTACGGCACCAGGAACCTGGGGGTCAACTATGGCCTGGTATTCACCTCCTGGGGCTTTGGGGGCGCTTTCGGCGGGATGGTGGCCGGCAGGATCGTGGATGCCACGAAAAGTTACAATGAGGCTTTTCTCGCGGCCATGATCATCTGTCTCTTTGCCGCCGCCCTCACCTTTGTCACGGCCGCACCGGGAACAAGGGGCCGGCTTTTATTTCCTTTGCGCTGGCCCAAAACAAATCCCGTCCTTTTTAGTAAGTAAGAAATTATTTTCTGCGTTTTTCTGCCCCTCAAGGGGGAACGGAAAAGAGGGGCAAAAAATAATTTCGTGAACTTACTTATCCCGCTTATCGGGGTTAGGGTCTGTTGCAAATAATCTGCTCCTTTGTTATCTTCTCATGGGGTCCTTAGGCCCATGAGAAGATAAGTGGGAGTTGTTTCCTGACAGGCTTTAATACCTGCCAGGGCGGGAGCTAAGCATTGCTTGAATTGTTAAAATATTGGCGCGAACGCTATCCCCATAAATTTGCGCCGGAACAGCAGATTTTCAGTCATATTTGCCGGGGCAACAAGATCTTCATCGGCTCGGCCTGCGCCGAGCCGCAGCATCTCGTGCAGGCTTTGATCCGTTTTGTGGAAATGAATCCCAAGGCCTTCTTCGACGCCGAAGTGCTCCATGTGTGGACTCTCGGCGTTGCCCCCTACACGGACAGGAAATTCAAGGATAATTTCCGCCATAATTCTTTCTTTATCGGCGACAATACCCGGGAAGCAGTCAACGCGGGTCTGGCCGATTACACTCCCATCTTTCTGTCCCAGGTGCCGGACCTCTTCCGCCGGGGTATGGAAAGGATCGATATAGCCCTCCTGCAGACCTCTTTGCCCGATGTCCACGGTTACATGAGCCTGGGAATAAGTGTCGATATCGAAATGGCGGCCGCCGAGATGGCCTCGACGGTGGTCGCCCAGGTGAATGCGCGGATGCCCAGGGTCCACGGCGATACCTTTATTCACATCGATGATGTCGATTACATCGTCCCCTGCGATGAGGATCTTCTGGAATACAAACCCCGGGCGGACACGGAGATTGTCCGGAAGATCGGCAAATACGTTTCCCAACTCATCGAGGATGGAGATACCATCCAGGTCGGCTACGGCGCCATCCCTAATGCAATCATTGCCAATCTTTCCGGCAAGAAGAACCTGGGGGTCCACACAGAACTAATCGGTGACGGCATTATTGAGCTGATGAAAAAAGGCGTGATCGACAATAGCCGCAAAAACCTGAACCGCGGCAAGACCGTCGCCACTTTCTGCATGGGAAGCAAGGGAACCTATGAGTTCCTGCACGACAATCCAGGCGTCGAATTCCGGACCATTGACTATACCAACAATCCCCTGGTCATTGCCCAGCATGAAAACATGGTGGCGATCAACAGCGCCATCGAGGTTGATTTAACCGGGCAGTCAACCGCCGAGTCGATTGGGAAGAGCTTTTACAGCGGGGTGGGCGGACAGGCGGATTTTATGAGGGGCGCGGTGCTGGCGAAAGGGGGTAAATCGATCCTGGCGCTGCGATCGACGGCCGCCGACAACACCATTTCCCGGATCGTTCCCTTTCTCCGGGAGGGTGCGGGAGCGACCCTTATCCGCGGCGATGTCCGTTACGTGGTTACGGAATACGGGATCGCCTATCTGCACGGCAAAAATATCCGGGAGCGCGCCATGGAGCTGATTGCCATCGCTCATCCCCGGCACCGGCCCGCACTCGTCGCCGAAGCCAGGAAGGCGGGTCTGATCTATCGGGATCAGGCCTTTATTCCCGGGGAACAAGGCATTTATCCCGAAGAACTCGAAAGTTACCGCACCACCGATCGGGGCGTCGGCATCTTTTTCCGGCCGATCAAAATCTGTGATGAACCCTTACTGAAGGATTTTATCTATTCGCTGTCGGATCAGAGTCTTTACCGCCGGTTTTTGTCTACGCACTACCATGTATCCCACGAGCAGCTCCAGGACCTGGTCATTATCGACTATATGCGGGAGAAAACCATTGTCGCCCTGACCGGCCAAAATGAAAACGAGCAGATCGTGGGCCTGGGGCAATATTTTACGGACGAGCATTCCTTTACGGCGGAGGTGGCCTTTGCCGTACGTGATGATTACCACAACCAGGGAATAGGAACGGAACTGCTTTCCTATTTGACCTATCTGGCCAGACGGCAGGGTTTGCTGGGTTTCACTGCGGAGGTGCTTGCGGACAACTTGCCCATGCTCCGCGTATTTGAAAAAGGCGGTTTCGATTTGCACAGAAAGACCACGGCCGGAATCTGCGAACTAAAAATGACCTTTATAAATTGATGCCCGAAGAGCCGTCGAATTTGCTTGACAGTCCCCTGCCTCCCCGTTAGACTTCTTGAAAAAAATGCCATGAAAATACCTCAGTCATTCCGGACCCGATCCGGAACCCGGGTTTAGAGGACGGGGTACCGGCCGCGCCGTTATGACGGATCTGTTTTCGCACTAAAAGCATTAGAGGGGAAAAACCTTGAAAAAAGGACTTTATTCACGGGAAGAGTATCTGCAGCAGTTAAAATCATTTCATGGCAGTTTGGCCCCCGGTCTGATCATCGGCGGCTTTATGGTGGAACTGGCTGTGAAGTCGCTGCCGGAAGACATCCTGTTTGATGCCATCTGTGAAACACCGGCCTGTCTTCCCGATGCCATTCAGCTGCTGACGCCTTGCACGGTAGGCAACGGCTGGCTTACCGTCCTGAATTTCGGACGCTTTGCCATAACGCTGTATGAGAAGTATCACGGCGAGGGGGTGCGGGTCTACCTTGATCCGGTAAAACTGGAGCATTACCCGGAAATCAAGTCGTGGTATCTTAAACTGAAACCCAAGAGCGAGCAAAACTTTCAGCTCCTGATCGAGCAGATCCAGGCAGCGGAAGACCGAATTCTCGGTTTGCAGCACCTTAAGGTGCTGCCGGAATTGGTGCGAAGAAAAAGAATCGGGCCGGTTGCCACCTGTCCCCAGTGCCATGAATGCTATCCCCTCCGCGACGGTGATAGCTGCCTGGCCTGTCAGGGTGCGGCGCCTTACCGGGAGCTTCGGAACTGAACCACACGGAACGGGGAGGTCTGACATGGAAGAAAGCAACGCCGGCGGCCCGGTCGCGACGATTGATCTGGTCTGCCATAGCCTGGGACCTGCCGGCCTGTCGCTGGAAGCCTGCGGCTTGATTGTTGAGGAACCGCTGTTGATAATCGTGGGCGACAAACCGGTTGCCACGCTCATGTGCACGCCGGGCGATGAAATAGCCCTGACCTTGGGCTACCTGTTGACCGAAGGGATCATTTGTTCCCTGAGCGAGGTTGGCGCCATCTCCTTCTGCCGGGAAGAAGAGGGTAACGCCGTGCGGGTCATCCCAGCCGGCGGGACCGATCTCGTGTGCCGTCTGGAGGCGTACCGAACGGTCTTTAGCTCCTGCAGCATCTGCGGCAGGGAAGCCATCCAGGCGATTACCTCCGGAATGAGACCTTTTTGCCGGCCGGAGGGCAGATTATCGCCACAGGCGATCATTGACCTGGGGGAATTCATGGTGAGCCGGCAGCGATTCTTCAGACGCACCGGGGGGACCCACGCCGCCGTGCTGGGGTGGATCGCCGGGGGGAGACTGGTAGCCGAAAGTGCCATCCTCAAGGAAGATATCGGACGTCACAATGCCCTGGACAAGGCGGTCGGCGCCGCGCTGCAGCGGAAATTAAATTTAGAAGAGGCGGTCGTTTTTTTGTCCGGCAGAATGAGTTTTGAGATGGTCGCCAAGGCGGCCAGGGCGGGGATCGCGGATATAGCCGCTGTCAGCGCCCCCACAGCCCTGGCCGTAGAACTGGCCCGGCAATTAGGGATGTTTATGGCCGGTTTCGCGCGGGGCCAGGCCGCCGTTGTCTATTCCGGAAGCAATGCCCTGAAGATTTGAGACAGCAACGCTATTCCGGCGCTCAATTTTTGGTGCAAATAATATCCTGGACGGTTAGACTAAAGTCCAATATCTTTTTCCCCATCCCCCGCTATAAGGCTATAGACAACTTACTGCCATCTCCCGTGCCTTGGAGGATATCATGACGGGCAAGAGGATAATATGTCTAAGCTGCGGCCAGGAGGGCGAGATTGAGGGGCCCAGCCTGAAGGCCCTGCCCTCATCACCTTGCCTGTTCAGGTATCTGGGGCACAATCCCTTTTCCGGTCACATGCACTATCAGTGTCCGGCCTGCAAGGTAGTACTCCTGGTCGATCCCATGATTATCCTTGAGGAGGGCATGATCGCTCCTCTGTCCCCAAGGTTGCTGCGAAAGAGGTCCGGAATAAGGCCGGTGGGCAGGCTTTTTCAGCTGGGATTTCTCCTGCGGAAGCTTCTTCGGCAGCAGCGGGCAGGATATTGTTAGTTTTTTCTCTTTTAATCTTTCGTTGCCGCACGTTTCTTCCCGCTCGGTATCTGTTAATCCAAAACCGCTCCCTTAGGTCTTTTTTGACTTGACATTATGAAAGTGCGCAGGTATCAGTTCTGCTGCGGAGGCGCATTAAATCGCTTAAATAAACATCTCAATATGTGGGTAGCAAAAGGTCTGATAAAATGGAAAAAAGAGACTTAATCTTCAATAAGATGCAGCAAAAGGAATGGGAGTGGATGGTGGTAATCGCCCTGTTTCTTACCGGCACCGGGTCAGGTTCCTTCCTCCTGTCTTTAATCCCGGGTTTTGTTCTGGGCATGATCGTGGGAGTTGTCCTGGTGATGGCAGGCTGCTTATTCCTGCTTTTGGACCTGGCGAGCCCCCTGGCGTCCTGGCGCCTCATTGCCCGGCCGCAGAGTTCCTGGTTGAGCAGGGGCGTTATCGGCATCTCCAGTTTTGCCTTTCTGGCGGTCCTTTATATTTTCTTTCTTCTCCAGTCCCAAGGCTGGGCGATTTTGGGTTTGCCCTGGTCATCGGGACCTTCCTGGCTGATCGTGCTGGGCATCCTGTCCGGTTTGGGCTCTTTTTTTGTGACCTTTTACCCGGGCTTTCTCCTGGGTAATATGCGTTCCATGTCTTTTTGGAACACCGCCCTTTTACCGGTGATCTTTCTAACCTCGTCGCTGATCGGCGGCTTTGGGGTTCTTTACCTGCTGCCGTTGAATTGGGATGGGCTTCCCTGGCTGCCCTCTTTTAAGAGTTTCGGCGCCGGGCTGGTCGTCTTTGAGCTGATCCTGCTTTTGGGGCTTATCTGGTTGAGCAGTCCCGGGGCGGCGCGGGACTCGGTTCACCTTATGACCCGGGGTTCTTTGCGCTTCCAGTTTTTCATCGGCTTACTCGGGCTCGGGATATTTGTTCCCCTCGTGCTCCTGGGTCTTGTTTCACTGGGGGTGCACATTGACTACCTGTTGCTCATTGAGGGCGTGCTGCACCTGACGGGCGTATTTTTCTTACGTTACATCATCGTCCGGGCGGCCGTCCAGGTCTCGCCCCGCTGATCTGGACGGATTCAGCACCCCAACAGGTCTTTTTCCTGCTCGATGAAGCCCTGCAACATATGCAGATGTCCCCGGTAGAAATCCGTTTGCGCCTGCTCCAGGGCACTCGTTACAAATCCTGGCGTCCACTGGCCCGGATGGCCTTTAAGGAAGGCCTTTTCACAGGTGAGGACCGCTTGCAGCTCCTCTTGATTGCCTGCTTCCCGGGCCTCGATTTCCCTGGTGACCAACTGTTCCATAAAGCTTAATTGTATTCCGATGTAATCCAGCCTCTCCTGGACGCCCTCCTGGAAGGCGAAGCCGCTTGCCTGGTAGATTTCGGCCAGCTCCGGCAGCACGTCAGAGTTGCTATCCTTGCTGGTCCACAAAGCTTCATAAGGCGGAGTGGGGCCATAGGTGGGCGAGACGCCGCGATAGAGCCGCGTGCGGTCCAGACCCAGTTGTTTGGCCAGCTCCCGGTTACTGCAACTGGCTGTTTCCCTTAGATAGCCGGACATCAAAGAGGCGCCTTTATTGATTTTCCGGTGCACTTCATGATTTTTCTCCAGTGATTCCAGGGCGGAGAGGAGGTCCGCTTCGCGCAGCGAAGCGGCGAACCTTTCATCGGGCAATTCCAGGAAGTGCAGGTTGACAAAATTGTAAAAGGAAGCGCGGGTCCTTGCCAGATCGAGCAGGGATGGCGCCAACCGCGAGATGGTCATTGTTTTGCCCTCTTAGCTGATTTTCCGGATCTTGACGCGCGGTGAATTGCCGATGGCGACGCTCACCGGGTCGATGGCCGGCGGGTGTGCCGACAGCAAGGCATTGAAGGCGGCGCCTTCCTTGGCCTTGGGATTTCTGTGCAGGCCCCGTCGTCCGAATACGCCGCCAATACCCAGGGCATCGGGATGGATCAGGTTGGTGATGTGCACCTTGCCCTGCGCTTTTCCCCCCCACTGGGATTCGACGATAATCTCATCCCCTTCTTCTATTTGATGCCGTTCGGCGGCCCGCGGGTGCATCAGGATGCTCTTCATGTACAGGTCCGTATCATCCAGTATCTCCTGCAGCCAGGGATTGCCCACCAGGTCCTGGTTACCCGTCGTCGAAAAATGGATCTTCCAGTTAACGACCTTGAGCGGGTACTCTTCAGTGACGCCGAAGTCGGCGGTCTTCATCCAGAAGCCGAATCCCGAATAGTGCTTCACCACCTCGTCGATAGTGTCATATCCGGGCAGCTTGACGCCCACCTGCTCCAGGTTCTTCTTCAGTTTGTTGCCGATTTCCGCCAGGCTGTGGAAATAGATGGGTTGGCGGATGGCATTGTCGGGGGCATAGTAGTAATTATAACTCTCCTTCACCGTTGCCAGCCGGTGGGGCTTGAAGGCGCAAGCGGCAAAATCCTCGAAGCCGGCATCAGGGCCGAAATCGCTTTTGATCTTGCGTTCCACCACTTCGTCCCAGGTGTAGTACCCGTTCACATCCAGCTTGTATTCTGCGGTAAGGCCTTTAGGCCACTCCGGGCTCAGAGCATCCATATTGTCGAAGCCGTATTCGTTAAACTGCCTGTAGAGTCTGGGGAGCGCCCCGCAGCGTTTGGCCAGCTCAATAACAATATCGTTCACATTCATGGTGTTATAGACGCGCGGCACCGCCGGCCGTTTCACCAGGGTGCCCATGAGACCGCGGTTGTAATCGCAGCACTCTTTTTCATTGCGCCTCAGGCGGTAGAAATTGGTCCGCTCCAGGGAGGAATCTTCAGGCAGGACAATGTCCGCCAGTTGCGTGGGTTCATCGAAATGATAGGCGATGGAAGCGACAAAGGGGATCTTCTGCCAGGCCTCCATGACCTCGTCATAGTTCGCGTTCGAGCCAAAGGGGTTGGAGGCGTGGACCAGGGCCACCTTAACGGAGTAGTCGATGTACCACTTTTCCGGGTGGAGGATGATATCCGGCAGGAGCGGTGTATAGGTGTGGCCAGCCGGATAGAGCCAGTCCGGGGTCAGTCCCTTGGGGGGGAACTCGAAGGGTTTTCCCGTCACCTGGGTGCTCATCGTAAACTGGGCCTTCAGGATGCCGTCCTTGTCCGCGGACAGGAAGGGCAGCTGGCTCATATTCTGGCATCCCTGCATTCCCCCCGGCACATCGGAGTTGCCCAGAAGGACGTTGATGGCGCAATAGAATTTGTAGGTCTGCGTGCCGATATTATCGGTAACGGCGCCCCGGCCGATGTCGATGCAGGCGGGGGAGTAAGGGAACTCGTAGCCGTCGATGGTGATTTTCTCGCCGATCCGCGCTTCCTTGACGAGGTCCCCGGCGATCTCCCGGATCTTCGCGGCGGGAATCGTTGTCAAACCGCTGGCCCATTCAGGCGTGAAATCAACCATATGATCCTTCAGGGCTTGAAGACAGGTCTTCACCTTTTGCCCGTTGACCTCGTAAGTGCCGGTCAAGGCATAGGTTTCGCCCTGGGAGTGATCGAAGGTGACCGGCCTCCCGGCCGCCTCATCCCAGACCAGGGGCTTGCCCGTCTCCGGATCGCGGACGTAATCTTCCATGTACACCCGGGAGCCGTCCAGGTACTGCACCGTGTCCGGGATGAGATAGGGGGCGTTGCTGCGGACCTTAAGCCACCATTCGTCATACTTGCCTATTTCCAGCAGGATGCAATGCAGCAGGGCTGCCGCCAGGGCTACATGGGCACCCGGACGGATGGGGACCCACTCACCGAACTGGGCCTCGCGATTAAACTTCGGATCCACGCAAACGATCTTCATGCCGCGCTGAACGGCATCGGCCAGGTTCCTGGTGCTGCTGCTGGCGATACTGAAGGTCCCGCCAAAGGTCCGCCCGGCCAGCAATACGTAATTGCACCGTTCCAGATCCAGGCGGTCCAGCATGACGCCGTTTAAATGCAATGCCGCAAAATGCTCCGGACATAACGGTCCCATGGTGCCAAAGGTATTGGGGGTGCCGAAGGCCGTGGCCATCCTTATGGCCCGGGCCTCTTCGAAGCCGAAACCCACATAGTAGATAATGCTGCGGGGGTCAGTCTCCCGGGCCTCCCGGAGTTTTTCCCCCACGGTGTCCAGCGCTTCTTCCCAGCTGATCTCCACCCAGCCGGGATCCTCATCCAGGCCCCGCTTGGGATTGGTTCGGCGCAACGGGTTTTTCACCCGGTAGGGATTGTACAGGTTCATGGGAAGAGACAGTCCGCGCGGGCAAAGGGCCCCCCGGTTCGTTTCCGATTTGGGGTCCCCCGCCACCTCTACGACCACCCCGTCCACGACCTTCACCTGGGTAGCACAGGTAGGTTGATGGCAGCCGCTGCAAAAGTTGGCCTTCCACTCGATCTTTTCCTTGCCCGTTAATGGCTTTGCTACCGCTTCGAAGGCGGACTTCCTTCTTCGTTTAAACAGAGAGGCCAGCTTGGACACAACGCCCAGAGCGGCCGTCCCTCTGTAATCGGAATCACGAACACCGGAGTTTTCCTGGGACATCAGTTATCTTTCACCCTGCCTTTCATTCAATGTCATTCCCCTATTCTTCTATATAATACACCGAGGGGTCGGTGCCCATTTCCGGCAACAGCTGGATAGGTTTTCGCCGGGCGATGAGCTTTGATACTTCGCTTTCCGGATCATCCAGATCACCGAAGGTTCTGGCCTTACCCGGACAGGTTTGCACGCAGGACGGTTCTTTCCCTTCTGCCAGACGGCTGGAACAAAAGTCGCATTTGCTCACTACGCCAAGCTGATGCCTCGTAAAGGCTACTTTTTCATAGGGAGTGAACTCTTTTTCGGAGTGGTACGGCAGGATGTCCATTATCTTGGTGCGGATATTGTACGGGCAGGCCAGCATGCAATACTTGCATAAAACGCATTTATCCCGGTCTATGGCCGTGATGCCGTCCTCACGCTTGTAGGAAGCTCCTGTTGGGCAAACTCTCACGCATTCCGGGTCCTTACAGTGCATGCAGAGCATGGGTTGATAGCGCACCTTGGCATTGGGGTATTCCCCTATCTCCCGGATCAGAACGCGGGACCAAAAAATCCCCTTGGGAGTGGCGTTGTGTTGTTTACAGGCCATTGAACAGGCATGGCAACCAATGCACCTGTTCAAATCAATTACCATGCCGTAACGCATGTATTACCTCCGACTCAAATTTCCGAAAAACATTCTATAGAAGAGGAATAACTCTATGAGAAGGAAAATTTAGTGTCAAGCAAAAAATTGTGAGTATTTCTTGCAGAAGTTGACGAGGATTGCGCCGGGGGAAGGCAACCCTTGCACAGGGGTAAACCTTTGGCCCGGATGGCAGGGCCGGATGTCGTGGATCTTGGTGTTCAAGGAAAACCATATTTATATTTACTTAAGCAGCGTGCCCCACTTCTCGAGTGCCAGTTTCTTTGCCTCCCGGGTCAGGGCGCTTTCGGGAGGAAAGCGGTCCTTCCATTCAAATGGTTTGGTGGCATCGATAATGGCGCGGGAATTCAGGGTGATGCCTTTGGCCCGGTCGTCGGGATGCAGGCGGGGATCGACGCCGGTGCTCCAGGCCCGGCGGATGATGTCGATGGAAGTGGCGGGATCGGAGCGGGTGCACATGGCCCAGAGGACCTCATCCATGTTGGTTACATCGATGTCTTCATCCACGACCACCACATAGCGGCCGAAAAAGGCGCCCACGCCGCATTGCGAAGCGATGTGCCCTGCCTGTACCGCGTGTCCCGGATAGCTCTGTTTGATGGCTACGCAGATGAAGAGCCGGGAACCGCCCGGTTCCGGAAACCAGGTCGCCACTATGTTGCGGACGCCCGCCTTTTCCATCTGTTCTTTCAGCAAATAGGAACGCAGGCAGGTGCGAAAAAGAGTGGCTTCGCTGGGTGGGCGGACCGGCGGGGCGCCGCAGAGGATCGGGTTATTGCGGTGGTAGACAGCTGTGAGTTCCATTCGCGGTTCCGGCCGGGAGCCCCGGGCATAGTAGCCGGGCCATTCGCCGAAGGGGCCTTCGTCCTTGAGGTCATCTTTATGGAGGAACCCCTCCAGGGCAATTTCCGCATCCGCGGTGATGGGTAGCCCCGTATATTTCCCTGTAATTACCTCGACGGCCCGTCCTCTGATGCCGCCCACCCAGTCGTATTCGTTGACTTCGAAAGAAAAGTCCGTGGCCCCCGCCATGAAGAGGAGCGGATCGCCGCCGATGATGAAAACCAGCGGGCAGGGCTCGCCGCGGTCGAAGTATTTGTCCCGGATGATCCGGCCGTCCTTGCCCTGGGAGATGTGGGGAATGATATGCCGGGCATCGTCCACCATCGCCCGATAGGCGCCCAGGTTTATTTTGCCGCTCTCCGGATCGCGCATGGCAACATAGCAGGCCGTACCGATGTATCGTCCCCCGTCCCGCTCGTGCCACTGCGGGGTGGGGAACTTCAGGACATTGATATCATTGCCTTCGTCCACATTTTCCAGAATGGGGCCTTCCTTTACCGGGACGGGCGGCAGGGGCCGGACCTCGCTCATCATCTTTCCGATCGCGCCCGTCAATTCCCCCCGCGAGAGGTGGGGAGGCAGACGGAAAGCGAGCGCCAGTCTTTCCGGGGTGCGCAGCGCATTCACCAACACCCGGTAACCGTGCGGATAACCGGGTATGTCATCGCAAATAATTGCCTGGCCCCCTTCGCGATGGGTAATCAGTTCGGCGATCTCGCCGATATCCTGCTGCCAGGTGGCGCCTTGAACCGTCTTCAGCCCCCCCCAACCGGTTACGACTTCCAGCCAACCACGCAAGTCGCTGAAATTACAAATTTCTGTTTCATCTGGCATAAGCAAAGCTCCTTTGTGAACTTTCGGGAACCCCGTTTAGCAGTTACCGCCCTTAGCGATTTTATGACGGGCCGGACCATAAAACGTTGACGGAGGGCAATCCATGATCTGAACTGCCGGTTAGAAGCCGGGCAGTTTATGTCCTCATCGCTGTCTCCATTTCTGGGTTGCCTGTAACGCTGGAGGAAGGCATGGCCTAATTCTCCGACAAACGGCGGGCCGCCCAGATGGGTCACGTAGCCTGACATAAGGTCGAAACCCCGGCTGGTCCCGTTGGTTAGAACTCTTTGATGCCCATAATTTGCCTGGCTTCCGCCGGCGTGGCAATCTCCCGGCCCAATTCACGGGCGATATTGGCAATTTTCCTTACTACCTGCGCACAACTCGAAATCTTTTCACTCTTATGAGGATACAGCCAAATGCTATCCTCCATGCCCACTCTGACACAGTCTGCCCCTAACATCATGGCCTCGACGATCATGGGCAGCCAGCTGTGCCCGCCTACAGTGGCGCCAATGACGCATCCCTCCGGCAGGACTTTCAGCAGCGACATCAGGTAGAGTTTGCCCCAGGGCTCCGGTCCCGTAGGACCGGAAAAGTCATTTCCATGAAAGCCGCTTACCAGGTTCATGATGCAGGTCCCTTTAAGCGTACCGTCTTTCAGCAGCCAATCCCGGACATGGCTGATGCAGGAATAATTGTGAATTTGAAATTCCGGCGCCACATCATTTTGCTCCAGGTAAGTTATCATGTCCTTCAAAATGGCCTCATCCATGTCATAACCGCGCGGATAAGGGGCAATCACCACTGAATGGATATACCGGCAGCCTCGCTTCTTGCCTGCCGCAATCAGGGGATCAACCAAGGGCTGCAAGCCGGCGGCGCCCTTCCTGGTATTGTCCACATGACTGGTATGGGAGAATGATATGTCCGGACATTTTTCCAGCACCATATCCAGCGCCCGGAGCACCGTTTCCGGGCTATTGTCCGGCACCCCTTCTTCATCCCTGATATGCACATGCCATACGGAAGCCCCTTCCTGATAAGCGGCAATGACCTCGGCGGCTATCTCTGCGGGACTGTATGGCTGCCGGGGGTTTTGATAGCGTTTGATAAAAGCGCCTGTCGGCGCTACATTGATGATCAGTTTCTTATCCATTGTTAGATCTTCCGGATCTTCATCGATCGGCACCCGGTGGTTTAAAAAGAAATTTCTATCCTCCCGTACAGCCATTTTCCCCTCCTTTTTTAACTGTTCTCCGCCCCTCCATCCTGATCAGGAAGCCGGGCCGTTTAATGTAAATTTGCGTTGCCGTTTTTTGCTTCGCCAGCTGTTCTATTATTTTCACGAGCGGCAGTCCGGCATCAAGGTAGGCGCGCGGCTTGCCGCGATCCGGCAGGGCATTGACGAATTCGTCGCCGGCGTAGAAACGCAGGATCAGCTCCTCGTCCGAAATGTTGGCGCCAAAGGTCTTGCGAACTTCCTGCAGCGATGGTTCCGGTGTTTTCCATTTGATCCAGTCTTTGGCCCGTGATCGGCCGAGTATCCGGTCTTTTATATCGGGGTCCATCACTTCCACGGCCTCTTTTCCCCAGTGACCCAGGGCATATTGAATTATCTGGTCGGGAACCTCCTTGTATCGTTCCCCAACGATAATATTGATGGCCGCCTGGATGCCGACAAATTGCGCCAGGGGTGTGACCATGATGGGGTAACCGAAATCCTGGCGAACGCGCATCGTCTCTTCCAGGGCCGCTTCCATCTTATCTTCCATCCCCACGAGTTTCAGCTGATGGCGCATGTTGGACATCATGCCGCCGGCGATCTGGTGGAGATATTGAGAATGGTCGTATTCAACCGGCTTTCCTACCGGCAGACCGTCTCTCTTGGCAACACGGGTCAGGTGTTTCTCCACTGCTTCCAGCGGCTGCAAATCTACCAGGGGCGTATAGCCCAGGAGAGAGAGATTCTTTGCAACATTGAAGATGGAAGGTTGTGAGGTCCCGTTGGCCAGCGGCGGTACCGCCGTATGCAGGATGCTTATCCCCAGCCGGGCGGCTTCGAGGTAACACAGGGGCGCCTGGCCGGTGCTGCAGTGCCCATGGAACTCAACGGCGACCGACCCGGCATTCTGCAAAATTATCGGTATCAGGGTTCGGGCCCGCTCGGGCGTCAAAAGGCCCCCCACGTCTTTGAAACAAATTCGCCAGGGATTGACCGCCACGGCCTCCCTGGTTTTACGGGCGTAGTATTCGTCCGTATGACGGGGTGACACCGAGTAAACAATATTTAATACTACATCCATGCCGATCTTCTGCATGGTCCTGATTTCTTCCGCCACGGCGGTGAAATCATTCCAGCAGTCCGAAGTCCGGGTTAAAGTCAGCCCGTAAGGGACGAGCATTTCGATGAGCAGCTTCGGAATGCACTGCGGGGTCTTTAGAAACGCATCATGCATGCCGCCATGATGTCGCAGGCGGGTTTTCTTGAAGCGCTTGGTGCCTTCACGAATCCAGTCCCAGGGGTTTTCTTTGAGGTCGCGGACGTATTTCTTAAACATGGGATCGACAAAAAACTCCATGGCCTCAAAGCCCGCCTGATCCATCTGCTCGGCGACGGACAGCATGGTAGAGGTTTTCATGTTCATGGCCCAGAGGCTCTGGCTGCCGTCACGTACCGTTGTATCGATAAATCGGATTTCGCTCATCTTGAATTACTTCTTCAGACCGCCAAAGATTGCTCCCCCCAGTTTCATCAGTTCCCCCTTTTTCAACGTATATTCTTCCGTCGGTAAGATGTCATTGGGCCCCGGGATCAAAGCAGGAATGAAATCCTGAGTGGGAACATCGACCCGCAGGGACGGATAACCGTGAGCGGGAGCATAGAGGCTGCTCCCTTCCCGGCTTAAGAACCAGTTTATAAAGAGCTTTGCGGCATGCGGATGGGGCACCTGTTTAAAGGTAAAAATAACTCCGGCGCCGGGAGTGAGCAGCCGGGGCTGATTGACTTTCGCAAAAGCTAAACGGGCGCCGGTTTTGATAAAATCCACCACTTGGGAAACACTGCACCCAATCCCCACCGGATATTTGCCCCGGGCAACTCCCTCCGCGAGCAGCCGGTTGTCCCGGACAATTGTGGGATCCTGCTTGGTAAAGTCGCGCATAAATTTCTCTCCCCGCTCCATGCCCAGGATGTTTGTCAGGGTGAAGGTGAACCAATCATTGCCGTTTCCGGCGACACCGGGGTCTTGCAGGACGATTTTCCCCTTCCATTTGGGGTTGAGGATATCCAAAGTAGATTTAATCTCATCATCTTTCACTAAATCGGGATTAATAATATAGAAATTATTGGCTAAAAGCACGACCATAAAGGCATGCTTGTCCTTATCCACAAAGGGCAATTTCCCCCCCCGCCATTTGGCCTGATCAACTACTTCCGGCAGCACAAGCAAGGGTTCCAGGGGGACGGTAACACTCATTGGCCCGATACTATTAGTGAATTGGGTATTTCCGGTATGCATCACATCCACCAGGTGCAAGCCCGCTTGATGCTCAGTAGTGAACTTCTGGACTATCTCTCCGCCCGCTGTGGGGGTATACTCGACATTGATACCGAATTTTTTTTTGAAGGCCTGCTGTACGGCAACGCGGGCCGACACTGGAACATTAGCGCAGTAAATGCTTACGGTGCCCTCCTTCTGCGCCTTCTCCACCAGGTCCTTCCATTTGGCTTCCCAGTCTCCCGCCGGTGCCGCTTCAGCCTGCATGCCGCCGACAGCAAGTAACAGAAAGAATAAACAAAACAAGCTGGCAACAATAGTAACGCCCTTCCTCATGGTCTTATCCCCCTTAAAAAAAATTTACGTTGGCCTGGCTTTTAAGTTTCTACCGCTATGCGTTGCTCAATAATTTCCTTTAATAAACTTATTCCTAAATCGGCTTACCCTTTTTCAGGCGTTTCTTGAGGTAGGCCACCGGGTCCGGGGCGTAGTCCTGGAGATAGTCGCCCTGGCAGTTGATGCCGGGCAAGGGGGGCACCCAGTCGTATTTGAGCAGTTCGTCGGGGTCGCCGTACTTGGTGGCCAGGGCCCGGAGGGCGGGGTCGGAAAGCGCTGTCACCCAGCCCTTGTCCACGATCTTGTGCCAATAGTCGGTGCCGCGCAGTTTTACTTCGTAAGTGGCAAAGTAATTGTGCACATGGATATGACCCCGGGGCGCCTTCATTTTTTGGGCGTAGGCGGCAAACTCCTTCTCGCTCCCCGAGGCCCGGCTGCCGAAACCCAGGTGAAAAACGCCGGCCCTGGTTCGCTCGGGCAGATTGGGATAGATCCAGTAGCTTTTGAACATGTCCGAAGTGCGCCGGTGGACGCCCACGGCCGTGCAGAGGGCGGTGTCGCAAAACCAGAACAGCCCTTTTTCCGGATATCCCGGCCAGCGGATATTCTTGAAGGCATCCATCAATTCCCGGATGCCCTCTCCGTACTTACCGCCGCCCCGTACCTCCACCAGGCGGTCGTCCTCAAAATACGTTTCGATGCGGGGAAAGAAGCCGCAGTGGTTCGAGGTCCCCGCCAAAACGCCGCTCACGTGGGAAAAAACCGGCGGTGTCTCAAAAGACAGGCCTTTGGTTTCCAGTATTTCGCCACAGGTGGCCATGAGCGGATTCATGAAAAGGTGGCCGTGGAGCAGAGCCTGCATCTGCCACCGCTTGGCCTCCTCCGGCGTCAGGTAAAACTCCAGATAGGTGCCTTCCGGATCGGTTATTCTCACCTCCGAGGCTTCCCCCAGGGGCTCGACGATCATTTTCTCGAATTCGTCCCATAATTCCCGGGGGAAGGTGTGGCCCCGCGATAGAAACCAATCCCAGGTGTTGAAAGGCCAGAAGCCCCGGAACTTGCCGATATGTTTACCCAGGCCCCTTTTCGCATTCGCGCCCGCCACATCCACAAATACGGCCGTATACTCGGGGTGTTCGTCCAGATACTCCGCCACGGCGCCCACCAGCCCGAGGCCCGTTACCAGGTCCAGGGCCGTCCCGGAGGCCTTGCCCCCTTCCATCAGGTTGTACTCTTTCCAGCCCTCGGCAACGCTGGTGAGCTCGGGATCTCGGCCCACGAGCTGGCGGGGATAAATGAAGTCCACCTGAGTGGCCCCTTGTTCCTTCAGGGCCTGGGTGACTGCTTCTGCCACATACTTGTCCTGGTCCGGCAAAGTGACGATCAGTACCTTGTCGCCCTCCTTCACAAAGAGGCGCGGGGCGACGCCGATCCGCGGTGTCGCCCCGGGGCCGACTTTCGTCACCAGCCGTCTCGCTTGCGGCAGGCAGTCCTTGACACTGGCTGGTTTCCGGTAATCGGGCGCGCAGGGTTCGGGAAAGCTGTAAACACTCATCAGGTTGCTCCTTTTTCGAGGGAATGACAAGATAATTTGCCGGTCCTATTGCGTGGGGAACACGTCCGGCCATTTTTTCAGGGTTTCAGCCCGCAATTCCCGGCTCGATCTGATGACCTTGGGGAATTTATCCTTCCAGTAATAGGGCCGGCAGGCCAGAAGTATGGCCCGGGAATTCGTATAGTCGCCCCTGGCTCTCTGTTCCGGCGGAATCGTGGGGTCCAGGGGGGTGCTCCAGCAACCGTGAATGATTTCCACCGCCGTTGCTGGATCGCAGCGCGTGGCTACCGCCCACATGACCTCTTCGTCATTGGTGGGATCGATATCGTCGTCCACCACGATGACCCAGCGCCCATGATAGGCGCCTTCGGCGCCTACCATGGCGGCCATGCCCACCTGCTTGGCGTGCCCCGAATACCTCTGCTCGATGGCGATCACCGTGATGAGCCGGGAGCCGCCGGCCCGCATATTCCAGGCGCCCTTGATGCCGGGGATGCCAATTTGTTCCATCTCATGCCAGATATTGGCCGCTCTCATGACGTAAGTGGCGGATATGGAGCCGGGAGGCGTCAGCGAAGGCGCCCCAAGCATGATAGGATTGTTGCGATGCATTACCCTCTTTACTCTGATTACCGCTTCATTGCGGGCGCCGGAGCCGTAGTATCCGGGCCACTCGCCGAAGGGGCCTTCCTCCCGGGATTCCACCTCGGGCGGGGGGCAATCGCCCTCAATGACGATTTCCGCATGCGCCGGGATTGGCAGTCCGGTGTATTCCCCTCTGATCAGCTCCACGGGCTTTCCCAGCAGTCCGCCGGCAATACCGTATTCTTCGACTCCCCAGGGCAAAGCCAGGAAGGAAGGCATCCATACGAGAGGATGAGACCCGAAAACGACCGCTACCGGGCAGGATTTTCCTTGGGCCCACCAGGTCTCTCTGATCAGGCGGCCGTGGTGGCCGGGAGAAATGTACAGGCCCAGAGTGTTCCGGTCGTGCAGCTGGACGCGATAAGTGCCCACATTGACCCAGCCCTCGGTGGGGTGCTTGTTGATTACCAGATCGCCGGTGCCGATGTAGCGGCCGCCATCGAGTTCGTGCCACCTGGGAGTGGGGAATTTCATGAGGTCCACTTCGTCGTCCCGAAAAACGTTTTCCTGCACCGGTCCCTTTTCGACGTACACCGGCGGGATGGATTTCAGGGCCTTGAATTTTTCTTTGACCAGGCGCACTAACTCGACATTGGGAGTGTCGGCCGGAAAGCCGAGGGCGATGGCCAGGCGCCGGGGCCGGGAAAGAAGGTTGCTGATGACGCGGTAACCCGGCGGATAGTCTTTAATGCTATCGAAGAGTAGCGCGGGGCCGTTTCTTTCATCCGACAGTTCGGTCATGGTGCCGATCTCCAGGTTCCAATCCGCCCCGTTGACGCGTTTTAATTCATTGAACTTTTCCAACTCGCTGATAAATGAGGATAAATCCACTTTGATTCCTTTCTCCCTATAATCACTGGACCCCGGCCTCGCCGGGGTGACGCCTTTTAACAAAGTTGTCACTTTTTCAGTACGGGGTTGAAAATCTCCGCCGCCACCTTCAGCATCTCTTGTTGATTCCTGAAGCTTTCTTCCGTGGCGGTGAAGAACTTTTCGCCCGGCTGGGGGAAAAAGATCGCCGGAATCCCTTCCCGCGGTCCGTCTACCCTGGCCCCCGGCAGCCTGGTATTCCTGACCAGCACCGTGTGTCCCTCCCGCGAGAGGATCCAGTTGGCGAAGACGGCGGCCGCGTTCGGGTTAGGCCGCTGTGTCACGATCCCCAATCCGTAGCTCATGGAAGTGACCATGCCGCCTTCCACTGCCATGACGGGGTAGATGGGGGCGCCGGCGTTTATAAATTCCCCCACCGTTTCTCCGTGGGTTCCCACACCCAATTCATATTTTCCCCTGGCCACCCATTCCACCTCCTGACGCAGGTCCCTGGTTATGGCCAGGTCCTGCTTCACAAGTTGCTTCAGAAACTGCTTCGTCTCCTCCACCCCCCAAATCGTCGCCAAAGAGCTGACAAAAGAATTACCCGCCCCGGCAATCGTGGGATCGCTGACGATCATCTTGCCTTTCCACCGCGGTTTGAGCATGTCTTTGTAAGAACTAATCTCTCCTTCCCTGACCAGGTTGGTGTTTTTGATGAACTGCCGGGTAAAGGAGGCGACCATGCCGATGGCGCAATGGTCCTTATCGATGTAGGGGCCGTTTCCGGAGACCCAGGACTTGGGATCGGTGGCTTCGGGAAGGATCAGGATCTGGTCGAATTTATCGAGATATCCCCTGGGTTTCATCTCGAAAGCCAGGTTGTTCCCGCCGGCGATGACGATGTCCACCGTATACAGGCCGGCGCGCCGTTGCGCCTCCATCTTCTGCACCAATTCCGGACCCCGGGCAGAGAGGACCTCCACTTTGATGCCGAATTTCTCGGTAAAGGCCGCCGTCGTCTTGCGGACATCGCCGCCGCTCGCAGTCGTGTACACCGCCAGATTGCCTTCCTTTTTCGCCGCTGTTACCAGTTCCTCCCACTTCTGTTTCCATGTTGCTTTGCCGGATTCGGCGGCCCAGGCGGCAGCCGGCTGACAGGCGGACGGCAGAAGCGTATTTCCCGTGGGCAGATAAAAAACAAATAGAAGAATTGTTATTAAGACTGTCGCTTTATGAACCAGAGTATTCATCAGGTGCCTCCTTTTTACCGTTCCGTTCATAGAGATTCCTTACACTAAAACTGAGGATTTTACCGGTTCAGATGCAGACTGGTTTAATGCAGAAATCTAAGCAAACTTTGCCTGTGTGTCAAGGAATAAATTGGGCGGGTTCCGGGATTTTCCTTGATTTAGGTGAAATACCTGCTATTATCCCCGCACTTGAACGCGACGTGGCTGGTCCATGTTTCTTCTCACTACTCGACGTCCGAGTCTCTAACAATTGTTCCCCTTTGAAAAATTTATGAACCGAGAAATTTATTTAGGATCTTTTCTTAAACGCGTATCTACCTGGTGCCTGCTCATTACGGTCGGCATCAGCGTCCTGTCCTTTGTCGGCTGGGCCACTGGTTCAACGCTGGTCACGAGTTTAAGTCCTTATTACGTTCCCATTGCCCCGAGTACTGCTGGCTGTCTTTTTATCCTGAGTGCCTCTTGCCTCGGATATTTTCTCCACCCTGAAAACTCTGCGGGACGGAGAATTGCCGTAATATGTGCATCCCTCACCCTGTTGTTCTGTACAGTCATTCTGATCGCCTTCTTCAGTGGAACAACGGTGGATGCAGAACGTCTGGGTTTTCACCTGCCGGTTCATCCGGCCTCCTTTCCCATCGGACTCATGTCTCCCCTCACGGCAACAGGCTTTGTTGCGGCGTCAGCGGTGGTTCTGTTGTTGGTTTTGCCGCCGGGGGCCGGCCGGTCTTACAAAAATGCGGCATCCTTTATAGCCGCGGTCCTGATTCTGGCCGCCTGCGTCATGATGTTTGGTTATCTCTACGGCACGCCCTTTTTATATGGCGGCAGCGTGATTCCGGTAGCGCTGCCGACCGCGGCGGCCTTTGTGTTTCTTGGCCTGGGCCTGTTAACGGCTTGCGGTCCGCAAACCTCGCCCGTGAAAGTCTTTACCGGTCCCACGGTACGCAGCCGCCTGCTCCGGGCTTTTGTCCCGACGATCATTGCCTTTGTCCTGCTGCACGGGTTGGCATATAAGACGGCCTTGACCTCAGCGAGCAATCCGGCCCTGATCTCATCGGCAATCGCCTTCCTTTCCGCCCTATTCATCGGGATCATCGTATCTAAAATGGCCAATTCCATCGGGGCGGAAATAGACCTTGCCCATTGGGAACGAGACAAACAGCTGGAGGCGCTCCGGGAATCGGAAGAGAAGTTCCGAAGTTTGGCGGAGCAGTCGCTTGTGGGCATTTCCATCATCCAGGACGGGGTCTTCAAATACGTAAACCCGAAGTTCGCGGCGATGTTTGGCTACACCGTCGAAGAATGTCTCGCCGACATGTCCTATCTGCACGTCGCATCCTCCGAGAGTCGCAAGCTTGTTGCCGAAAGGACGGCGGCGCGGATTGCCGGGCAAAATCCCGCTGGTATTTACGAGTTTAGAGGGGTGAGGAAAGACGGCTCCCTAATCGATGTCGAAGTCTACGGCACACCCGTTTTATATAACCAAAAGCCGGCCGCCATCGGGACTCTTCTGGATATCACCCACCGCAAACAGGTGGAGGCGGAACTCAAAGCCCTCGCCATAACCGATGCCCTGACCGGGCTATACAACCGCCGGGGTTTCATTGCCCTGGCCGAACAGCAGCTCAAACAGGCTGCCCGGAAAAAAAGTGGTTTGACGCTGCTGTTTGCCGATCTTGATGATCTGAAAAGTATTAATGATGTTTTAGGCCATAAGGTTGGTGATGAGGCGATTATCGAGGTTGCCGAGGTCTTCCGGGAGGTCTTCCGGAAAATGGATATTATTGGCCGCATCGGGGGCGATGAGTTCGCGATTTTGGCAATAGAAACACCGCCGGAGTACGCGGAGACCATCGAAAATCGTTTGCAGGCTTGCCTGGATCTCCATAATTCCGGTGTCAACCGGACTTTTAGCATCTCCCTGAGTATCGGCCTGGCTTACTATGATCCGGAAACCCCCTCTTCTCTCGACGATCTGATAAGCCGCGCCGATTCCATGATGTATGAAGAAAAGAAAAAGAAGCATTTATAGAGGAAAAAATCTCTTAAATTTTCAAGGAATGAGCAATACCCAGGCCTGCTTCAGATCTTCTGCCATCGTGCGGCCCGACCCGTGCACCCTCCGGATCAACTCTGCATTCACTATTCCTTCCCTTTTCTCGGCCTGCCGCCGAATCCCGTCAACAACAATTCAGCGCACCCCGACTACCTCATGGACCTCCATTTCACTGCCATGGGTTCCCAGTATCCTTAAACCGAGCTTGCGAGTAATGATGAAGGGTTCCACTTCCTGCTGGGTATTGCTGCTGATCAGGATGGAATTGGGTGTCTCCCGTGTAAGCTCCTGGAGACGAAAAGTATCATTCACCACATCGCCGATGACGGTATACTCCATCTTTCTCTCGAAACCGATGTTTCCCAGTATCACCTCGCCGGTATGGATGCTGATGCCTATATTCATGGGAAATCCGAATTTCTTCAGCGTAAATTTGCCTACGTCCTCGCGTTGGTTCATCATACCGAGGGCGGCCAGGGTGGCGTCCAGGGCGGGATTTTCCGTCGGGATGGGGGCGCCGAAAACGGCCAGAATGCCGTCCCCCAGGTATTTGTCAAGCATTCCCCCGTGGTTGAGGATGACGTTTCCCATAATCATGAAAAAATGGTTGAGAATGGTGACGATTTCCTCTGCCTGGCAGGTTTTTGACATTCTGGAATAACCGCGAATATCGACATTCAACAGCGTAACCCGGCGCTTTTCCCCCAATTGAATCAGTTCCCGTTCGCCCCGGTCGAGAATCTCGTTGGCCACTGCCGCCGGGACGTATTTCTGGAATATGTTGCGAATAGACCGTTCTTTCTGGGCCATGAGGAGAGATTCCTGGTAGAGCCTGGTATTCTCAAGGGCTACCGCCGTCGATTGGGCCAGTGATTTCAGGAGCTTCAATTCACTCTGCCGGAATATCTCCTTCATATTGAACGATACCATGCCCAGCCACCCGAAAAACCGCTGATCGTCCCTGATGGCCACCGCCAAAAAGCGGAAAGGGTCCGGATGAACAACCCGGTAATCGGGATCTAATTGCGAATCATTGATGATGAAATAATTTTCTTTTAAAGAGGGAGCCCCAGGGGGGATCAGAGCGATCAAAGTTTGAATAAAGTCGGGCGGATCGATTTTTGTTACTCCGGGATTTTCTTTGAAAGCCAGGGAGTCATAATCGCGGTGGCCTGAAAACAAAGAAAAGGCTATATCTATGCCCAAAGCATCCAGCAGCTCTTCGATAAGACCCTGCAACATGTCGCCGGAGAACATCAGGGGTTTTACTTGGTCGGATATCCGTCCATAGAGGGAAAGGTCGCCCAGGTGCTGGGTCAGTTCCTCAACCATCTTCTCCGACTCCCTTTGGGATGTCCATCTCTCTTCAACGATGCCGGCAAGCGCACTGAGGAACTGCTCCATTGTCGCGGGATTTTTCTCGAAGGCGTCCCGAAAGGACGATTGGGCGAGGACGGCCTCGTCATGGGCAATAAGGGCGCCGCTGATTTCATCGTTATTCAGGGGAAGGCCGCCCAGAAGATGGCCATTGCACGTCCTGCACGCCTGAAATGACTGTCTGCCGATGATCAGGTTGGAAAACCGGCCGATTTCATCGAACCGGTCGGGTTGAGGGCGTTCCTGCCAGGTGGAATAGACAAGGCCGTTTTCGTCCCATACCTCGATTATGAAACCGCTGATCTCGGCAAGGCCTGAAAATAAGGGTGCAAAGGAGTAAGTATCCATATTCTTTTCCCGGAGCGGCACTCGTCGCTGCAAAGTTTTTCTCTTCCGAACGAACAAGGTATATAGAAAATGAGCTTCCCTGTCAAATTATGGTATTATTCTGCCGGCTCAACAGCGTGCTCGCTATCTTGGGCATCTTCTCACCTTTTCCCGCCCCTTAACCTGAGTAATGAGAATATTATATTGTATGTCACGATAAATTAGACTTTTTTGATCTGATTCCACTGTTTACCCAATTTATCCCTTGATTTATATAATATAGCTGGTAATAAAAGTTGATGCAATTTATGGGGGGTAAATTATGGTTGGAGACATGAACTTGCGCAAAACCTGGTTTGTCATCATCAGCATCATGATTTTAGCCGTCAGTGCTGCCCAGGCCGCCGATGTGCGGGTCAGGGGCGTCAAGCCGTCCCCGGCACAGACTAAGGCTAAGGCGCCGCCCGATGCCGGTGAATGGAAAAAAGTGGTCGAAGCCGCAAAGAGAGAAGGGCGACTCGTGATATCCGGTAGTCCCAGCGAGGAGTGGAGGAAATCGCTGGTAGACCTTTTTATTCAAGAATACCCAGAAATTACAGTGGAGTATACGGGAATGAACGCCCGTGACTTTTGGCCGCGCATCCGGCAGGAGCGGGAGTTGGGGAAGAAACTCTGGGATTTGCGTGCCGGCGGTGCGGACCTGGATGCCTATGGGGCGAAAAGGGAGGGTTACCTGGAGCCGATCCGCCCGCTTTTGCTTCCCGAAATAGCCGATGAAAGCAGGTGGATCGGGGGATTGAACCTCTTATTTTATGACAAAGAGAAGAAGTTCATTCCCTGCTATACCATCTACATCCAGCGCACTACTGCGGTAAATCGCGATTTCATTAAGGAAACGGAGATTAAGTCCTCCGGGCAACTACTCGATCCGAAATTCAGGGGCAGGATCGTCATCCAAACACCCACCGGGGGCGCCTCATTCCAGGCCCTGGGCAATCTGGCGTTTATGTATGGCCCGAACTTCATCCGTGAACTGCTGTCCCGGCAGAACGTGGTGGTCACCAATGACAATCGCCAGCAGGCGGAGTGGATGGTGCGCGGCAAGTATCCTATAACCTTGGGATTCAATGAAACCCAGCTCATTCCTTTTCATAGACAGGGGCTGGGCAAGAACATTATCAAGCTGGAGGATAAGGTCACTCCGGTGGCCAAGGGATTTGGCGGCATTTCCCTGTTGAAGGATGCCCCTCATCCGAATGCGGCCAGGGTGTATATCAACTGGCTGCTGTCTCAACAAACGCAACTCAAGGTAACCAAGAATGTGATGCTTAACAGTCTGCGCACTGATGTGCCTCCCGTGGACAAGGATACGGCAGTCGATCCGGCCCGTTTAGGAGACTACCGCATCTATTCCACGGAGGAAAATATGGAACATGACAGTCATCTCCTGCCGTTGATCAGGGAGTCCATGAAATCAGGTACCTGAGAGGCAGCAGGGAAAGAAAGAGCCTTGTCCGATCACGAGAGAACGGAGGTAAACGGTATGCGGATCATGTTCTTGAATCATCGTCCCCGGGACCCGAAAGATGACGAGTACCATAGGCGCGTGCAGAGTTTACTGGCGGGCTATGCTTCTCCGGGCACTCAGGTCGACCTCTGCTATCCCGACGACTACCCCGGTGCCGGAATAGCCCGGACCATGGCAAGCCAGGGCGTAAATACCGACCTGGCCTATCTCATGGGCGCCAATGCGCTCGTGCGGAAGACCGTTTGGGCGGAGGCCAACGGTTATGAGGCCGTGATCCAGAGCAACAACTTCGAGCCCGGAGTCGAGACCGCGCGCCTCACTGTGCGCATCCCGGTGATCGGGCTGGCCCGGGCTACGGTTCACGCCGCCGCCATCCTGGCGGACCGCGTCGGTGTGACGGTGCCCTTCCAGGGATTCGAAGTGAACACCCGGCGCCTGCTGCAGACCTATGGCCTGTTGAACCACGTCACGGCAATCCGCCCGCTGGGCCTCGATACCGTACCGAAGGGCGAGGAGGTAGCGGCGATGCGCCCGCGCATTTTCGAGCGGGCCGTCGAAGTGATGCGCGGACTGATCCGCGATACGGGCGCCGAGTGCATTGTGCCGCTGGGGGGTGCCATAATTCCCTATATCGTCTCACCTGCGGACCTGGAGCGTGAGTTGGGGGTGCCCGTGCTGAACAGCAAGGTGATCGGGATCCGTTTTGCGGAAATGTGCGTTCAGTTCGGCATGTCACACAGCTCCCGCACCTATCCGGTGACCCGCCTGAAAGACGAAGACTTGACGACCCCGGCCTATGGTTGATCTGAAAACAGTGTCCCCCTGTCGAAGGGTGGCCAGCGGCCTAAGGACGGAGGAGTTTCAGCAGGATTTATTGTTTTAGCACCGGTTTGAAAATCTCCGCCGCCACTTTGAGCAACTCATTTTGCCTCTTATAGTTCTCTTCCGTGGCGATGAAGAATCTCTCTCCCGGCTGGGGAAAGAAAATCGCGGGAATGCCCTCTTTCGGGCTGTCCACTCTGGCCCCCGGCATGCCGGCGTGTTTGACGAGCACCGCATGTCCTTCCCGGGACAATATCCAGTTCACGAACAGGGCCGTCGCGTTCGGATTAGGGCGTTTATTGACAATGCCCAATCCGTAGCTCATTTGCGTGACCATGCCGCCTTCGGAAGCGATGACGGGATAAACGGGTGCGCCAAGCTGGACAAAGTCCCCCACCGTCGCCCCGTGAGTGCCCACTCCTAATTCGTATTTGCCCCTGGCCACCCATTCCACTTGTTGCCGGAGGTCTCGGGTAATTGTCAGGTCCTGTTTTATCAGCTGTCTCAGGAAATCCCTGGTCTTTTCCAGGCCCCAAACCGTTACCAGGACATCGACGAAGGAATTCCCGGCGCCGGGAATAGTGGGATCGCTGATAATGATCTTCCCTTTCCATCGCGGGTTGACGATATCCCAATAAGAACGGATCTCCCCTTCCCTGACCAGGTTAGTGTTCCGGATGAGCTGTCGCGTAAAGGAAGCCAACATGCCGATTCCCGAATGGTTTTTGTCAACATAGGGAATGCTTCCGGTAATCCAGGCTTTCGGGTCCGTTACTTCGGGCAGGATCAGTATCTCGTCAATGCTATCGATATAGCCCCGGGGTTTCATCTCTGTTGCCAGGTTCGTACCGCCGGCCACAACGACATCCACGGCGTTCAACCCGGCGCGCCGCTGTGCCTCCATCTTTTGCACCAATTCCGGACCTCTGGCCGAAAGAACGTCCACTTTGACGCCGTATTTCTCCGTGAAAGCCGCACCGATTTTCCGGACGTCGGCGCCATTGGCCGTTGTATAGATGGTGAGCGCGCCCTCTTTCTTTGTCCCGGCTGCCAGTTCATCCCACTTCTGCTTCCAGTTTTCTTTTCTTGATTCCGCGGCCAGGGCGGAAAGCGACTTAACGCGCGGCGACAAGACGGTATTTTCTGCCGGCAGGAACATCAGGAATAGGAAAAACGATAACAGGCCGGCCACCTTCTGAAAACTGGCATTCATTCTGAACCCCCTTTCATGGGCTGGGATCTAAAATGGAAAGTCTTCGTCCCTGTCCCTCCTGATCCCTGGATGTTGTCAGTGTGTCAACTAAAATCAATCATGAAGGTAACTCCCTTGTCAAGACAATTGTTTGGCAAAATTTTTACCCGCTTTTCCTTGACACACGGTCCGCTTTTTCCTATACTCGTCCTGCAAAAAATCACTCAGACTTGTCTTGAAGCGGACTGAAAATCATCACTTATTCCGGTCGGATGCGGGGAGGAAGTTCCATGGCAAGAAAGGGAATATTGATTACTGGGGAACAGGCCTGGTAGGGGTATATACGACGGATCGTGGGCGGGGAAGAGATCGTCGCGGCCCTCAGGCAGCACTTTCCGGGTAACCGATATTGAGCTGGCCGCGGGCGATAATCCTATGTCCTATGCGGACACCAGACCGGCCAGCGGGTACTCCCTGGTGCGGGAACAGTTCGGGTAGTAACCCGCCTAGCTGATCGAAAGGGCGGTGGCCGATTATGCGGCGACCTTGCCGCGGCCGGAGGGTCTTTAACTGGGTAAGGAGGTGTATATGAAGCATATTTTCCCTAAGTCAACCCTGTTTTTGTCCGTGCTTTTTTTCCTGGCGGGCCTGACCGGGGTAAATGTACCCCGGCGCGCAGCAAGCGAGCCGGCTGCTGCCCAGGCCGCCGAATCGGACAAGGCAAACTGGAAGCAGAAATGGGAGGAGACGGTAGCGGCAGCGAAAAAGGAAGGTAATCTGACCGTTTACACGACAGCCGGTGGTGCGGATGTGCGGAAAACCGGCGCCGCTTTTACGGAAAAATACGGCATCAAGGTGGACGTCCTCTCGGCCAGGGGGCCGGAATTGGTGCAGAAAATGGAGGCCCAGCACCGTGCCGGGAAGAACGAAGTCGATGTCGTTATTGCCGGGGGAACAAACCTGGTGTTTCAGATGAAGCCTAAGGGGTACCTCGACAAGCTTGAAGAGGCGCTTATCCTCCCCGAAGTAACGGACCCCAAGGCTTGGATTTCCGGAGCCATTCCCTATATCGACAAGGAGCATTACGCCGCCAACATCGTGGCTTCCTTCGCCAGGCCGCTCATCAGAAATACGAATCTGGTCAAAGACGGTGAAATCAGCTCCTACAAAGATCTGCTCAAACCAAGGTGGATGGGCAAAATAGTGTTGAGCGATCCTTCCATCCCCGGTTCCAGCAATTCGATGATGGGTGTCCTGGCGGCGGTTTGGGGTGTCGAAGGGACCAAAGAGTTTCTGCGGCAGCTGACCAAACAGGATCTGGCAATTACCCGGGATCTCCGGCAGCAGGTGGAATGGGTGGCCAGAGGGAAATATGAAATAGGCCTGGGGACCCACGGCGCCACGGTGGCGGAATTTATCAAGTTAGGCGCCCCTGTTTACCCCGTCATGGTTGTCGAAGGCGGCGAAATCACCTCGATGAGCTACGGATTAGGTCTGGTGAACAAGCGGCCTAATCCACATGCCGCCGCCATCTTTGCGAACTGGGTACTTTCCCGGGAAGGGCATGCGGTACTGGTCAGGAATGCGGGAATGCCCGGATCAAGGGTAGACGGCCCGCGAGAGGGCATCCCGCCGATTTTCTTTCCCCAGCGGGGAGAGAAATTTTTCTTCGATATGGAGGAGGACTTCAAGAGGCAAACGGCGATGTTGAAGGTGGCGGCGGACATCTTAAGCCCGGTCCTAAAATGACATTCGTCCCTCGTCCATCGAAAAAAGGGGAATAAAAATGAAACAAATCCAAGTCATTGGGGTAATCTCCATTTTTCTTCTCACTATGTTTCAGCCCTGCACAATACCGGCGGCGCCTGTGAAGCCGGCCACCGGGCCTTCGTCCAAAGCCGATGGTCCGGTGGCCGGGAAACAGCAGGCCGGCCAGGGGGAGTGGGAAAGAACCCTGCAAGCCGCCAGGACGGAGGGGAAAGTAGTCATGTACACTACGTCCTGGGGACCGCAGATAAGAATGGCCTTGACCGAAGCCCTGAAAGAAAAATTTGGCATTACCCTGGAATTCATGCCTTTCAGCCGGGGGGCCGACCTGACGGCCAGGGTGCAGCAGGAAAAAACCGCCGGTGCCGGCGTCGCCGATGTCTTTGGGGCGGGCGGGGGCACACTGATCAGCATCTTTAAACCCCAGGGGCTGATGGGCAACCTGGAACCGCTGCTTCATTTTCCGGAAGTGACGGATGCCCGGTCCTGGCGGGGAGGCAGGATGCCTTACCTGGACAGGGACAAACAGATAATTATTATGGCCGCCGGCGCCCAGCGCTACATCATGCATAACACGGAACTGATTCCCAAAGGGGAGATCGCTACTTACAGGGATGTGCTGAAACCCCAATACAAGGGGAAAATTACCCTGAATGACCCCACCGTGACGGGGGCGGGAAATGCTTTTATGGGGCATCTCGGGCTGCACCTGTGGAATGCGGGGGAGGCCAAAGAATACCTGAAGCAATTGATCAAGCAGCAGGAGGCGGTGATCCAGCGTGATAACCGCCTCCACGTGGAGGCGGTGGCCCGGGGAAAGTTCGCTATCGGTTTGGCCCCGAATGAGGACAATACGGCCCATTTTTTCAAATCCGGGGCGCCCATCGCCATGGTTAATCCGAAGGAGGGGGTATACGTCGCTCCGGGGGCCGGTTGCATCGCCGTGCCGGTTAAATCACCGCATCCCAATGCCACTGCGGTTTTCATCAATTGGTTGCTTACCAGGGAAGGACAGACCATCTATTCCCGCAGCCGCGGCACTCCCAGCATGCGCCTGGATGTTTCCACGGAGGGGATCCACCCGGCATTTATAGCCCAGCCGGGCGAAAAGCTTTTCCTGCCCACCGAGGAAAGTTTTGAGTTCTGGGGAAGGATGCTGAAAGTTGCTCAGGAAGCTGTACAAGAAACTGCCAGATAGAGGAATGGAGGAAGAGCATGAGATATACAGGCGGGGAAGCATTCGTGGAGGTGCTCAGGCGGCAAGGGGTGAAGGCTATTTTCTCTTCTCCGGGGACCGAATGGGCGCCCGTCTGGGAAACGCTGGCCAGGCTGAAGGCACAGGGAAACGAGGAAATTCAGTATTTTAACTGCCGGCATGAAGAGCTGGCGGTTTCGGCAGCCATCGGTTACGCCCAAAAAGGAGGGGGGGTGCCGGTAGTATTGTTGCATACTTCCGCCGGGTTGTTGCATGGGTCCATGGCCATCCGCGGCGCCCACGTGGAACGGGTGCCCATGCTGGTCTGCGCCGGTGAGTCGGCCCGCTTTACGGAAAACGATGATCCGGAAAGAGGGATGGAGCTGCAATGGCTGCACCTCACGGATGTGGGCGGCACGAGCCGTATGGCGGCCCCCTTTGTGAAATGGAGCCAGGCCGTAACCTCGCGGGAGACCCTTTCGCCCACCGTTGCCCGGGCTTGCCGGATGGCCCGGATGGCGCCGTGGGGTCCCGTCTTCCTGGCGGTGCCCGGGGAATATATGCAGGATGAACGGGAGGAAGAAATGCCCCGGATACCTGCGCCCCAAGCCTGCTCCGCCCCTCACCCCGCCGATGTGGAATGGGTTGCTGCCCTGCTCAGGGAGAGCGAAACCCCCGTTCTGATCACCGAAAGGGCCGGTCTGCAGCCCCAGGCAGTGCCAAAACTCGTGGCCCTGGCGGAAGCCCTCGCCCTCCCTGTTTTTGAGTCCAAGACCCAGTTTGCGGTCAATTTCCCCAAAGAACATCCCCTGCATGCCGGTTTTGACGTCAGAGCGGCCCTCAGCGAAGCCGATGTCGTGCTTGTTGTGGCGGCCACTATCCCCTGGGACCCCCAACGTACCAAATTTCGCCCGGGCGCGAAAGTCATCTTCATCGATGATCAGGCCCTCTGCCAGCAGTATCCCTTTTGGAACTACGGGGCCGATCTGATCATGGAGGCCGATCCCCTACTGGCCCTGGAGGCCCTGGTGGCAAGGGTGCAGGCCGCAGGACCGGTCTCCACCGCGCGCCCGGAGCGCCTCGCCAAATGGAAAGCTAAGCATGACCAGCTGCTGGCCTCCTGGGACCAGGGGGCGCGCGCTGCCGAGCACAATAAGCCCATTGATCCCGACTGGCTCTGTTATGCCATCAATGAATGGCTGCCGCCGGAAGTGATCGTCGTTCGGGAAACCATAACCCATACGCCGGCCGTCACCCGTCATCTCCGCCGGACCGGGCCGGGCAATTTTTACAAGGGCAATATCGGGGGCCTGGGGTCCGGCATGGGGTTGGCGCTGGGGGCAAAGATCGCCTCCCGGAATCAACCGGTCATCCACCTGGTGGGAGATGGTTCATTCAACTACGCACCGGTACTTTCGGCCCTGGGCTTCTCGCAGGAATATCGGCAACCGGTGCTGACGGTCGTGTTCAATAATGGGGCTTATCGTGCGATGCAGGGCGCCCATCTCAGCCTCTATCCCGATGGCTGGGCCTCGCGCACCCAGACTTTCTATGGTGTGCATATTGCGCCCAATCCGTATTATGCCCAACTCCTGAAGGCCTTTGACGGTTACGGCGAACGGGTGGAAGACCCCCAGGAGATCGCCCCCGCCCTGGGCCGGGCCTGGGCGGCGATCCAAAAAGGCCGGCCGGCCCTGCTGGATGTTATCCTTGGCTGCTGACAGCCAAGGGATGAAAATTAAGGGGCGGGGATTTGCGGCTACCCGATTCCGGCGCCAGCGAGCCCGCCAGACTTTTCCGGCGTGAGCGGCAAATCCTTGATCCGCACTCACCACTGCCATCTTTTAGTTTCATTCCTTGTTTTCGTGGAACCCCTTCAATTTCCATCAAAGAAACCCTGACTATCCGTGGCCATCCTGAGTTTCAATCCTTGTTTTTATGGAACCCCTTCAATTTCGGAACGGTTCTTGATCCCCGAGATCGACGGTATCTTGTTTCAATCCTTGTTTTTATGGAACCCCTTCAATTTCAGTCTACAGGAAGGCCATTAACTCTCTTGCCCGGTAGTTTCAATCCTTGTTTTTATGGAACCCCTTCAATTTCTCTTGTGCGCCAGGTGCGCTGCGGACACGATAGGGTCGTTTCAATCCTTGTTTTTATGGAACCCCTTCAATTTCTCTAAAAACTCATAGTCGAACAGGTCCCGGTATTGATGTTTCAATCCTTGTTTTTATGGAACCCCTTCAATTTCGCCTTAACGCTTTTTTCACTGATTGCGGCAAGACCTAGTTTCAATCCTTGTTTTTATGGAACCCCTTCAATTTCCAATGATGTCTTCATCGACGGAGGCGCGTAATGTTGTTTCAATCCTTGTTTTTATGGAACCCCTTCAATTTCCCTTGAAACCTTCTAACCCCGATGGGCGGCGGGAAGTTTCAATCCTTGTTTTTATGGAACCCCTTCAATTTCGCGAAGGATACGATGAACGCTCTGAATGAAGTCATGTTTCAATCCTTGTTTTTATGGAACCCCTTCAATTTCGCGAAGGATACGATGAACGCTCTGAATGAAGTCATGTTTCAATCCTTGTTTTTATGGAACCCCTTCAATTTCTGTCAAGCTTTTTTTTCAATCCCCTATTGATAAGTTGTTTCAATCCTTGTTTTTATGGAACCCCTTCAATTTCAACGAACTTTAAGGCCACCGTGGAAGCGATCACGCTGTTTCAATCCTTGTTTTTATGGAACCCCTTCAATTTCGTGCGTGGGAGTAGTCGGTGAAGCCATAGGTCACCCCCTGTTTCAATCCTTGTTTTTATGGAACCCCTTCAATTTCTTGTTTCAGCCGGGGACTTCTTCCACTCTCAGGACGTGTTTCAATCCTTGTTTTTATGGAACCCCTTCAATTTCACGCCCGAAGATGGCGCCCCGTGATGATTTAGGAGGGTTTCAATCCTTGTTTTTATGGAACCCCTTCAATTTCGAGGATGAGTTCGGCGAGGCTTATACCGACGACATGTTTCAATCCTTGTTTTTATGGAACCCCTTCAATTTCGTTCGCAGTAGATCCTCAATAATTTCACTCCAGGGTGTTTCAATCCTTGTTTTTATGGAACCCCTTCAATTTCCACGATGCAGATAAGTTCCCGAAATGCCAGGAAGAGTTTCAATCCTTGTTTTTATGGAACCCCTTCAATTTCATTTACCGCCCTGAAGAATGCCACGGGCAAAACCAGTTTCAATCCTTGTTTTTATGGAACCCCTTCAATTTCGTGTTTTATTTTTGTTGCATCGTTAGGCCTAATATAGTTTCAATCCTTGTTTTTATGGAACCCCTTCAATTTCCGCTTTTCCTCCCACCACCCTTGATAATCATGTGATATTTTGTTTTTCTCGCAAACCATTTTCCACTAAAATATCCACCTCCCTTCTCACAATCACGCATTTTTCCAGTGTTTTGCATGCTTCATAAGGCTGTAAGTGTCAATAATTACTTATCAAACGTTCCAGTTAACGGATTGAGTCCAATAAATTGCAACCATTCAATACGACGCGGCCATTATACGCAAATCCGCCGGTAACAGCAATCAATGCATTTCGCGGAGCTTTCCGTACCTCTCGGATAGTATCCATTTTGAATGATGTTCAACATCTCGCAAACCATCTGTTGCAACTCATCAAAATCCGCCGGACTGATCAGGAGTTCCTTGAGGAGGTTCTTGCTCCGGGTGTAGCAGATAAACCCTCGGTTGACATGACACTCGTAATTATCCTGTATAAGCAGCCCATAGAAAACCGACTGGAAACGGTAGGTCTTGAATACTTTTTCGTTGAATTCGGCGAATTTGTAATCAAGCGGCGCCATGGTGCCATCGGAAAACGTCAAAACCTCATCAACGATCCCTTTGATATGATATTTCGGAGCCGAAAGGTAGACATCGGTCTCCTTCTTGATACAGCCGATCCGCTTGCGCAGGTAATCGACGTTTGTTTTTTCCCGCCCCTCATGGACCTCCCGGCCTTTGACTACCTTGTAGCGCCTGTCCTCATGCTGGCTGATGCCCAGCCCGTACATGAAATAGATGAAGCGCGGGCAGAAGAGATATTCGAGCAAGTCCGACGCGGTCACAAATACTCCGCTATCGGGATCAACCGCATAATTATGCTCAGATATTGTCGTTATACCTGTCATAGGATCAGCGCCTTTATCTCGTCGTTAACCAGCGCCCTGTTGAAGCCAAGCCCGAGGAGCCGTACTTTCCCGAAGTCATCCTCGCACATGGGGAAGAGATAGACCGAATCGGTTTTGAGATCAATCATATCCTTGCTTTTCAAGCCCAGTTCATCTACCTGGTTGCGGTTCAACTGGCCCAGGAAAACGCTTTTTTGCACCCGGTACAGGCCGTATTCCTTACAAAGCTTGGCAACCTTGCTCCTGGTCGGGTCCTTGGAAATATCATAGACAACCCACGTAAGCATGTTTTTCCCCCGCCCTTACTTGATCAAACCGTTTGCGATGCGATGACACTCGAACTGGATAGTATTGCGCCGCTGGATGTTACGGCCGCGATAGCGAATGCCTTCGTCCATATGTTTATTGAAAGCCTCGATAAGCACCGCTTTGCCCTCCTTGTTCAGGGTGACGCCGCCTTTGAGAGAATCGAAGAATTCTACCTTCACCTTCCTGCCGCTGAAGAGATAGACAACCGTTTCCTCGCCGTAGATTCTGAATGGTTCGATGAGATCGAAGACCAACGACTTCTTGTTATAGTTGTCCGTGTGAACAAAGCCGATATAGGGATCGAGCCCGGCGATGATGCAACCCTTCTCCACCAACGAATAGAGAATGCCGTAACAGTAGTTGAGCATGGCGTTGAACTCGTCTTTGGCCGGACTGCGACTTCGGCCGTCAAATTTGAAGCGTTCAGGCATGACGCCGCTCAGCATTTGGAAATAGATGCGGCCGGCGGTCCCCTCCAGCCCCATGACCGTACCCCGCTTTTCCTCAATTGTCCCGGATAGTCCGGCAAGTTTTGAGCGTATATCTTTCAGGCTGCCGGCGGCTCTTTTCAATTTCTCCGCCTTTTCTTCTTCCCGCGGCTTAGCCAGTCTTTCCAGGAAATCGATCTGGTTGTCCGTCTTGCCGATCACCCATTTCTTAGCCAATTCCAGTCCCTTATCCTGACCGCTAATCTCAAGCTGCCTGCGCCTGATCATGGTCGTACTGCCAAGCTTTGAATGCCACACGCGGCCGAAGGGATCGCCGAACTGGTCCAGAAAAATAATGTCGATGTTATTGTCCATCGCCAATTTCAGGGCATCGGTGGAGAGATAGGCGCTTGTGGTGATCATGATGGAATCGACCTTGCGGCAGGATACCTCAACGACTTTGTCCTCGTTTTTTATCGCGAAGCAGTCGCCGCTCTTCTTTAGATATGCGCCGTAGCTGTTGATGACGAGTTGCATGGGACGCCCTCCAGTTTTCTCGCTTCATTCTGACGAGATCAAATGATTGGAAAAGTAACGGTTATTCTGATACCGCTATGTAAAAATTTCCTATCCTTCAACCACAAGGAACGTATCAATGAGAAGCGCAACAATTACTGTCAAACTGCCGGAGCCGGTCAAAGCCCGCCTGGACCGGCTTGCCAAAACCACCCGCCGGAGCAGATCATCGCTGGTCTCGTCCGCCGTGGAGGAACTGCTCTCCGTTGAAGAGTGGCAGATTCAGGGAATCAAAGAAGCACTGCGCGAAGCGGATTCCGGCAATCTGATCGCCCACGAAGAGATCAAGCAGGAATGGGAGAGGTGCCGTGGGGCGGCTTCCTGATACTCTTTATCGTCCCGAATCCCCGCGAAACCGATTTACCGATACCCCAGAAGTCCGGAATCTCAAAGTTTACGGAAAAATCGCCGAGGAAACCGAGCATGGCATTGCCTTTCAGGTAGGCATCACAGTCTCCTACTGAGATGTGATCCACCTGGATTTCCCTATCCACCACGTATCCGAGACTCTTGGACATACTCAGTAGATTGCCGATCAGCACTTTCTTCAGGAACTCTGTCTTTGCATTTAAGGATTTCATCTGACGGAAAGTCCGGTAGTTTTCTTCATTCAAGGCCAGCCAGGGCATGGCAAATCTGTAGGTCACGGGCGAATCAGTAAGGCCGAAATGGACACTCCCGGTTTCAATCTGCCTTTTCAAAACACTATGGGTGGCGCCGTTCAATTCCAGGCGCTCCACCTTCATATAAATTTCCCGAACTATTTCGTCCCCTTCTTCAATACCGATAATGTAGGCATCTCCCTTGGACACCCGGTACTGGATGCGGGGATAGATGTAAAGATACCGCTTTCCGTCGTGGTTGTGAACAATCGGGCAAGCCGGATACAGTGAAGCGATATAACCCCGAAGGGCTTGCCCTGGCACTTTGATCGGAGCATTTGTCATTAATCTCAACACTGACTGTCGGATATTCATTGCAGCACTGCCTCTAAGATGTCTTTTCCCTTAAATATTTTCCCGGATGCCACGTTATGGACAAAATCAGGGCTCTCTTTCAGCAATTCCAGAAATCCTGATTTGGAAAAAACGTTGAGATCAAGCTTATCTGTAGCGTAACGGGAAAGTATCTCCCCTCGGCTAAATTTGTCCCTCGTAACAGCAAAAATATCCATATCACTGTATATGTCATGTGTCCCTTTTATGGTGGAGCCGTATTGCACCAGAATAAGGACCGTATCGTCCTCAGCTATCGCTTGAATAACTTGTTCAATATCAACAGGTTGTTTAATTGCAAAAAAAATCTCGTATATTGTATGAGACAATTCAAAAAAATATTTTGATATCTCCCTATTGGGAACATAGTATCGATAGGGTCTCTTGCTCGACTTATTTAACAAATGCTGTTCCATCATTTTTTTGATACTTGAAATGACCGATACCTTAGACAAACCTGTGGCATCAACAATCGCATTAATCGTGGCTCCATCCTTTTGCTGATAAATCACTCCCGAAACTAACAGCAGGGATTTTTTTGCGAAGAGATCAAGTATTTCTTTCTTCCCCCGTGAAATGAGCAGAAACTTCTCCAAATTATCGACAAAGGGGATTCTCGTATTTGCGGCCCAGTAACGGTTTCTTTTTTCGGGATGAGTAACCAGTCCCATCATAAAAAGTTTGCCCATTGCGTGCGAAATGCTCGACATCCCTTCATCAAGCTCCAAGGCAAGCTCACTGCTTGTCTTTTCCCCTGCCCGTATTAATTGGATTAAGTGTTTTATGATACCTAAGCTCATGATAAAGTTTTATAGCATAAATATGCATTTTGTGCAAAATTACTTTACTTTGCTTTTAGAAGAAGCTTTCTTGTTGCAATTGAAAGCTGATAATTCACCCCATTTTTTTCCACAAATCCACATTTGTCGAGGTAATAGAGGTTCTTGCGGATGTTCTCAGGCTGATGGCTGTCGAAAAGCGTTATCAGGGCATCTTCAGTTTTACCACCTGTGGTCAGCGTTTCAAACACCCTGTAAAATAAAAGACTTTTATCAAGTTTCTCACTTCCAGTCATTTTGCGCCGTATGCGTTTGCCATATTCCTTTGCCACCTCATCATCGACGACAACGACCGTTTCATCGATCCCGGAACGTTTGACAATTCTGCTAAAGCGCTGCCCGTATATTTCATGCTCGTTCCAACCGGTATCACAGTATAATACTTCCTGAGCTTCCTTCTGTATCTTCTGACTCTTTGCTTGCTGCAATTCCCGTGATCTTACCCTTGCATTCATCAATAACCCTCCGTATCATTTCAATGATTCCGGACAGCGTCACTTCTTCCAGCGTTGTCTGCATACCTTTCGCGGCCAGTCGAATCTTTTCGATTCCCTCCACCTGGTTCAACGCAGCATCGAGTCGCTCCATGCCTGGGACTCCCAATATCAAATGCTTCACGGAGAAGGCTGTGCGCAACATGTGCAGTATTACGTAGGCGCGGTCCTTCGGTGGCAGGGACGGGTCTTTTGCGCGCTCAAAACCGGGATCGAGGTCGTCAAGTCGCTTGAGCAGGCTTTCCGGATCATACGCAACTACCCTTTGCGGAACGGCAATAAAGGCCGGCCGGCCATGCGCCCTGATTTCAACAGCATCTTCCGCCAGGGCGTTATCTACTATCGGATAAGGGAACATTCCGATCATGAACCCTCGCTTCACCTTGGACACCAGAGGATCAACGGGATGGCTAACATATTGATTAGGGGTCACGCCGAAAGTTTTTTCCCGTTTGCCGATCTGCAATTCTGCTTTGCCGCGAAAACTGCCGAGCCTAATTATAGCGGGCATGCGCTCTAAGGTATCTGGTTCTACGTGCAGATACCCGGATAATACCGTTTCCGGTGGCAGGGAGAAAATCCTGTATGCCTTTAATACTTCATTTCTGCCGACATTTTTGCCCATGATTTTTGCCTGGCCGAAACCGGGCTGAATGAGATAGTCCATATCCCCCTTTACCGTCTCCACAAGGTAATCAGCGTCGCCTTCGAGTGCGGCGGGAGTAAAATAGAAATCCGGCTCAATCCAGGAGTCGGTATAGCGGGGGACATTTCTACCCCCCTGCGCCTCGCTCACAATATAACTCTGGTCTTCACGCATCCGTCCCATCGCCCACGCGACCGCATGATTAATGGCCGTGGCATGAAGGTACCTCTGGGTAAATGCGCCGGACAGCGCCTCGTGAGCATAGAAAAGCGGGTCTATCAGCTTGATGCTGTAGGAATGGATCTCCATGTCATTCTTTTCCGGCTTCAGGTTGCGCCTGCTTCTCCCTGGGTTTTCTTTCTCTTGAGGTGCTGCGCTTGTCAGCGAGTTCGGCCAGGACCTCGGACACCTGGTCGTTCAATTTCCTGTAAGCCGCTTCCACGTCCGGCAGGCCGGTGATAAAGACAGCAACATCATTCTGTTGTACTTCCTGTGGCGGCTCCTGCAGGAGATGATACACGCTGATGTCTTCTCTGTCCGACATCCTGACGTTGAGGATTTTTGTATCGACCCTCCCCCATTCAACGCTTCGTGCGCCGATTCTGGTAAGTCTTTGCAGGTTATCCGCAATGATTGCCGCCATTTCTTTCGTTGGGTCTTTAATGGTCACCGTACCCAGGAAAACGGTTTCTTTCGGAACTGTGAGGATTGTCATGAGGGCCTGGCCGGTTTTCAAGTCCTTTTCTCCCACGGCATTTTGTGTATAGTTCTGAACAACCTCAACCTGGGTGGTGGAAATGAACGTTTCTCCCATAACTCGAGAAAGGATGTTATAGGAAACCTTGTTGGAGCTGGTCTCTCCTGTTCCGCCAAAGAGAAGGCAGGAGGGACAGGTCAGGCAGAGGTCATCTTTGAGGGCGCAATGAGGGCTTATGTTGTAGCTCCGTTGTTTCTCAAGCACCAGTCTTCTCAGCTTCCCTTTCACCTTCCGCCAGGGTATGACAAACCTGTTCCCCAGTGCCTTATCCTTATAATGATGCGTCAAAACTTCCTCCTGTTCATTGCTGCGAATGATCGCATCGTCCAGCAGTTTCATTTCCACGACCAACTGGAGATAGACCCCTTTGCTTAACAGAGACGGTGTTTCGAGAAAATTAGCCATTGACAACCTCCTTTATGTTTGGATAACGTTTCAACAGATAGATTGATGAAAGAAGAGCATTTTTTGTTTGAATAAATGAAGATATGTCCTGGTTCTTTAATTCATAGTATCGATAAAGAACCTCTCTGGCCTTCTTTACAAATACTTCCAGGTCCGATACATCAAACTTGGCATTAGATTCTTCTCTGGTTTTATCAGATGATATATTGTCCCTTATATCAAGAAATCTAGAAAATGCTGTTTCGAAGTCATCACCTTGCAGAATACAGTTCATCGCTTTCGAAATATGCTTAATAATTATATGCCTGGAAGGTGACCTCTTTCTCTTTAATGCTTCATTCCACGCGTTGCGCTCGGGTTCCGTCCATATGAAGTTGGGAACTTCTTCTGCAAAGAACTTGGCATCCAGGAATAGTTCTTTCATACTGTAGTTACCTCCGCATTTTTGTTTTGAAATTATAATGTTTCCTCTTGTAAAGGCCGTTATAATATCCGGCAATTGCTTCTTCAACTGTTCTTTATCGATCCTTTTTTCCGCAAGTTTTTTGTCATCAATAACCACATTTCCAATTTTTGTAATGGCAACTGAAGGGCATTTTGTTAAAAGGGACTCAGTAAATACGAAGACGTTGCCCTCTTTGTCGAGAAGTCTTGCTAATAGTAAGACGGCCAATCCTCTATAATAGAAACTTTCGTAGTTTTCCCCCTGTTTGGCGATGGCCTTATCCCCAAATAGCCCACTCTGCTCCTCAAAGCCGATATGCGCGTCAAAGCCCATCATCTTCAGCAGAGCATAGAGCGACATGTATTTCGCCCGTAAATCTTTTGGGCTCGCCGAACTGGCATCCGAAATTTGAATTATGTAGCCTCTTATGCTGGAAAACGGTTGTGATGCGAATTTTGGCTCTTTCATTTTCGGCAGTTTGAATTCTTTAGGAAGCGGCAGAAAACCATAATCATTTGTTTTGTCCAGACATTCCAGCGTATAAGGATTACGAAATGCCTCATCCAGTCTTTGGATCAATTTGGAAATTCCAGCATAAAGCGTCCATAGGTCCGGGCTTTTTGATTCGATTCTGACATAGATTGGATTCTTGCTTTCTACAATGTTATTTCTCAACATCATTGTGTCATAGGCGCACAAGGTGCACGTAGCCCGTGCGCTGTCTGTGTGGGCGCTTATCTGTGAAAACCCCCATCGTTTACCCCCGGGAAAGCTCAAGGACTTCTGCGTGGGAAATGCCGCCGGTGAGCCGCAGCTTTCACATATGCCTCTCTCAGGATTCTGCGAAGCTTTGTATTCTTTATATTTGGCAAATCGGGAAAGAGCAATTGCCCGAAAATCCAGTTCCTCTTCCATGCCGACAAGGGAACTTATTTCGTCCGTTAAGCCGGCATCTTCTTTGTTTAAAAATGTTTTGTCGGCTATCTCAACCAGGATATTATAAAGATGTTCGGGCTTTGCTTGCCTCAAAAGTTCGGACGTCTCCGCAAATTCAAGAAATTCCTCCGGCACGACTTGTTTGATGGTTTTGCTGTCAAATATTTCGCCCAGCATTTCTTTGAGTGGCGCCAGTTTTTTCCCGCCCATTTCCTGCCATTTTCTTCTGGCTACCGGTATTCCCCTTGTTCCGCAGAGTCCCTTAAGGATATCGAGCACCGGGTAGTGCTCTTTTGCTGCTATGGTCAATTTCCCTGACAGATCGAGTATGTCGATTAACAGTTTCAAGAAAAACGACGGCGCTCTTTCGAAGTCGCCCAAAGCATCCAACAGGTAATCTCTATGCACTTGCAAGTATAGCTGGGGATCTTTTGCCGATTCTCCGGCCAGAAGAACAGCGGCAAAATTGGTTGGATTTGGCTTCTGAAGTTCCAGGGACTTTTCGGTGATTCTCTTCTGGAACGAAACTGTTAGCTCGCTTTTCTCAGGATAGGCGGCCCCGATACGCGCGATCATAATTATCCCATCCGGGAAAACCGCCAATACATCCCAACCACTTTGCTCGTAAATACTGCCGGCAATATCGAACAGCGCATAGTTGGCCGGCCCTTCCGGCCGCGAAATCTGGACCGTGGTTATCTTACAAAAAGGTCCAAGAGCATTTGCAATTCGCTGAATCAGGTTTCTGTTCAGGCGTTCCTGAGATGCAAGCCAATCGGCGTATCTGATAATATCCGCATATACGGCCATGCTAGGAGGCGCGGTTTTCAAAGCATCTCCCGGCAAGTTATGATGCAGATGGGCATGGTAAATAAAATCGATGTCGCTTTCCGAAAGGGCAAGCCCTTCGATGAGGCTGTTTTCCACAAAAAAAGCCTCGATTTTATCTCTGGTCTGCGTATGCCGGACAGCACCTTCCACCTCGCCAGAAAGTATCGCCTGGTTCTTTTCCGTCATTTTTCCGATATCGTGGATGAGGGCCGTAATTTCAATCAGCCGCCTTTCCTGGTCATTGAAACGCGGGACAAATTTTGCGATTTTAGCGGCAATGCTCCAGGTTGTGAATGCGTGCGTCCATAACGGCATGCCATTGCTGCTTTTTCCCAAATGCTTGAATTGCGGGGTAAGAATGGCCTTAAGTTCTTCAGGTCCCAGCATCTATCGCCCCCCTGTCAAAGGTGTACCTCGAATTCGACTCTTCACAAAGGATTGTCAACTCATCATCCACTTCATGCGCTGAAATACGTTCGTACTTATCCCTCAATCGTCCTTCTATGAGGCCCCAGAAAGGATAGAGACGGTCCCTGAGAAGAACATCCATTATTGCGTCATCGTCTTTCGCGTACTTTTCAAGCTCCCTTTTTTTCCACTGAATATTCTTTAGTTGCCAGTCACCGATCCATCTTGTTGGTTCATACATGGCGAATATGGCCTCAGAATAGGAGGTCAGTTTCTTTTGGTTCACATCAAAGAGCAAAAAATTGTAACTATCCCCCCTGAACATGTCGCCGCATACATAGGTCATCTTTATATCCTTCAAGGCCGCTTTCAATATATCGTTCTCCAAGGCATTCCGGGTTATTGTTGAGTCATTATCCTCAATATAGGGCGTCATGTTTTGTGTCGTCAGCACTATGACATTTCCTTCGCAAAACCTGCCAGCCCGTCCTATTCTCTGTATCGCTGATGTCCAGTACGAAGCCTCGGTTATCAGGCTCTTGAAAACCATGTTGATTCCCACTTCAATCGAAGAAGTACCGACCAGAATCGTTTTTTCATCCAATTTCTTCAGGTCCTTGGCAAACCCGCTGTACTCAACGCAGTCTTCACCGAATTCCCCTTTTAGTAGGGGCAGGATATGCCTTAACCTGAAAACCGAGTCCAAGATGATGGCCAATGGCCTTGGCAACTTCGGAACGAACTGCCTCAATACTTCCAGCAGCACGTCACGTTTTGTATAACGGCAATTGACAAATTGAACGCTCAGTGGATAGTTGAAAATCTTGTCATTCGGACCGCCAACTGATTCAGAGAAATCGATCCTGGAGCAGCCATATTTTTGCATTAAGACTTCAAGATCATCTGAAATCACCGTCGTTGCCGAAAGGAGGATTATCTTTCCAATGCCGTCCTCGAACATATTTTCGATGAGACGCGAGAAATGCTTTAGAGCCACATAAAGGTGAAATTCGTCGAAAACCACCAGAGATTTTGTGAAGAACGACTTAAGCCGTTGTGCTCCCCTATATGCCTTCATTGTGAAAAGGATATGCAGAACGTCTGGCGATGTAAGTAGAATGTTATTTTGAGCAGACCAGAATTGTTGGTGCAGCACACTGTCAAGCAGCTCACTTCTGTCAAGGTGGTAATCTACCTTTTGTTTTTTCAGGAATGATATCAGGGTATCAGATGAGTAATAGAATATCGTCGGTGCGTTGTTCTTCGGGACGCCGCTTTCAAACGGCCACATGACTGAATCTGGGAAGTCTTGTTTCAGAGCTTCCTTCTGGCTTTCCATCAATATCTTGGTGGGGTATGTTAGGATAACCGCCCCGTCCCACCGGTCAATGGCCTGTCTGACGATATGGCTCTTGCCGGCCCCAACCGGCGCCTCCACAATTATGATCTGTGCATCGGAATCAAGAGCGTCCAAGGTCGCTTTCTGGAACGGCCTTACTCCGTCCACTTCCTTAACTGTACGAGGCATTACATAAAGCATTCATCCCCCCTATGCCCGCGAAACTCCCTTATGTCCCGGTACATTTTCCCGAAGAATCGACGAACGGTGCAGCCGTCGGAAAGACCGTCAGATATCAGTTCCTGCTTGCATATGAACCAGACTTCTGTTCTTAATATTCATAATGACCTTTTGTTATTAAGTATCTTGCTGTAATCATAGCATTTATCAAAAGACTATTGCCAGAAGGGATAGGGCAAAGTAATGAAGGGAAACACCCTGGCAGGTTAGAAAGAAATGATCCTCCTCTCTCTCGAATAGAAAGGGCTAATATCGGTTCCTAACTTCCTACGTGATGAAATATTCAGAAAAGCGGTTCCATCAAAGCACATTATGTTAATTGTGTCAAAAATTTTGATTCATTATGATTATGGAGAGGAATTGAAATGGAAATAAAGAGGGGATGATTTGTTATTTCGATAAATGCCCTGCCGTCTTACACGTCCTTGCTCTTATCATCAGAGATGGTTAAATTTAAGAAGTCGTATTTGAAACCATCATGAGAGGAGAAATAGCATGGAAAAGCATTGGACTTATAAAAATTATGAGATCAAAGATGGGCCAAAGCCGGAAAGCATACATTTCCAGTATTACTATGTTGTCTCCGAAGGATCGGAAAAGAAGTGTAACTATTGTGTCTGGATCGCTAAGGAAGCCCTCTCCCGCTTCGATAAATCAATGGACTTTGACGCCATTATCTCTTCCCAGAGAGAGGTTTGGAATAAATGGGTAAAAGGAAAAATTGACGCGGGAGATCTCAGAAACAAAGTCCTAAAGTTCGAAAAGGACGGGGAAAAAGAGATTGAATTATCGGAAATGACTGAATATTTATCAATGAATTGAGACTTATAGCAACCGGCGGTGTCCTGTTTTCGCCGCTGGTTGTATAGAAAAGCGCAGTTCGTGTTTTTTGCCCGCGAGCTATTCCTCCTGGGCCGGTTCCTGTCTAATGCTCCCCGCCGCCGGGGCGCACCCGGCACCATGGGCAGCGGGGCGCTCAACCTTGTTGGGCTGCGTACTCAGGTGTTCCGGCATCGAGGCCCCCGCAGAGAGGAAATACTGGATGCCTTCCTGTAACGTCATCGAGGTGGAGCGCAGGCGCTCCGGCGGGACGAGCAGGATGTCGCCGATGTAGAGATGGTTCGTTGGAATGTAGACCGAGGTCATGATCTCAACGCAACCACCCTCCTCACGGCGCACCTTTCCGGTGGCGAAGCCGAGCTGGTAGACGCCCTCCCGTGGGTACTCGACCATGACGACGCTGCGGAACTGGGCCTTGCCGCCGGGTGAAAACACCTCGGTGAGCTGCTTGACCGTCCGGTAGAGCCAATTGAGAACCGGCACGTGCAGGATGAGGTCCTCGGTGGTCTCCAGCAGGTTCCGGCCAATGATGTTCGACGCCAGCCAGCCTGCAACCCAGGCGATGAACAGCGCCGCCACCAGCCCCAGGCCCGGCAGCTCACGGCCGGTCAGGGCGTGGATGAGAGGCGAAAGCAGGCCATCAATCCAGCTCACGAGCCAGAACAGCAGGAACAGCGAGATCGAAAGCGGCGCGAGTACCAGGAAGCCGGTGATGAGGTAGCGCTTGAAGGGCCGGCCCACGTTCACGGCAGCCTCCTGACGGCCATGAGCTCCGCGAGGCGCTCGAGCACGCCCTTGCCGAGGCGATAGCCGCCGCCGGTCCGTCCCTTCCTATAGCTGCCTCCAGCGGCGAGACGATTGGATGTTTGGTCAGACATTCTTGAGCTCTACCCCTCTCTTTGACTTCCTCTGATGGTCAGCGGGTCACCTTCTGGTTTCCGCAAGGCCCGCCAGACCTTTTCCGGCGTGAGCGGCAAATCCTTGATCCGCACGCCCGTTGCATCTTCCAGGGCATTGGCAATTGCCGCCGCTACAGGGACGATCGGAACCTCGCCGATCCCTTTGCCGCCGAAGGGTGTCGGCCCCGGCGCTCCTTCTAAGAATACCACTTCCATCTCCGGCACGTCAAGGGTGGTGGGAGGGTGATAATCGGCGAGGGAGGCGCTGCAAAGCCGGCCTTCCTGCTTGGCCAGCTCCTCCCAGAGAGCAAAGCCGAGGCCCTGCACCACAGCGCCCTCTACCTGGCCCTCGGCCGCCGGCGGGTTGAGCGCGCGGCCGATATCATGGATGGCGACCAGTCTGATGACCTCCACGCTGCCGGTCTCCCGGTCCACCCTGACCTCCGCCAGGTGGGCGGCGAAGGACATGGTATCCTTTTTTTTCTCTTCGTAGCTGCCGTGGCCGAGGAGGGGACCTTTTTTTCCCGCGCGGGCCACCACTTCTCTTATCGGCAACTGGTGCTCCGGTCGGGAAACTTGCTGGAAGATTCCTTTGTGAACCTCGATCTCGGCGGTGGAACAGCCGAGCATCCCGGCGGCCGTTTCCTGGAGGATCGAGGCGACCTCTCTGGCGGCGTGGCGGACCGCCCAGCCGGCCACATGGGTGGCGCGGCTCGCCGCACTGCCGCTGTCACATGGGGCAACCGCTGTGTCGCCCTGGACTACCCGTACTGTTATCGGATCGACCCCGAGCTCTTCGGCGGCAATCTGGCGCAGGATCGTCCAGGCGCCGGTGCCCGTTTCCGTTGTTCCCGTGAGAACCTCCGCTGAACCATCGTCGTTCACTTTAACCACGGCGCCCGAGGCTCCTCCCCCCGTACCCCGGTCGGCCAGGGCGATTCCCAAACCCCGGCCGGCCGGCCGGGGGGCATCCCACTTTCCAACAGCGGCCGCCGCTTCCAGCACCTCGCGGCCCCGCAGGTCATGCCACTTTTCTCCCGTCGGCGCCGCTTCGCCCTCCTCGATAACATTCAGCAGGCGAAACGCCAGAGGGTCCATGCCCAGCCGCCGGGCCAGCATATCCGTGTGCGACTCCAGGGCAAAAACCGCCTGGGGCTGGCCGGGCGCCCGGCATTGTCCGCAGGGGTCGTTATTGCTGTAAACGGAGTATCCTTCGATCAGGAGATGGGGGATGCGGTAAGCCCCGGCCGTCTTGTTGTATCCTAAGATAACTAAGAAGGATTTCGCTCCTCCATAAGCCCCGGAGTTAAAGACGGCCTTCACCTGGCGCGCCACCAGTTCCCCGGTTTTTTTCACGCCGCTTTTGATCGTGATGCGACTCGGGTGTCGCGGATGGGCGGCGGAGAGCTCCTCACCCCGCTGCATGACCATCCGCACGGGTCTGCCGGTAACAAGAGAAAGGTAGTAACAGAGCGGCTCGTCCATTATCCCGCCTTTACCGCCGAAATCGCCGCCGATGGGCGGGGCAACAATGCGGAGATGATTTTCCGGCAGGCCGAGATACTCGGCCAGGTCCTGGCGCAGGCTGAAAGGAGTCTTGTTGGCGCTCCAGATCGTGGCCCTCCCGTCGGGTTCGACGGAGGCGATGGTTGCATGGCCCTCCAGGTAGCCTTGATGCACCGACTGGGTGGAAAAAGTATCCTCGTAGATGAAATCGGACTCAGCCCACCCCCTTTCCAGGTCGCCCTTGACAATTCTTTCACAGGCATAGATGTTGCCCTTTACCCCGGGACCGGGATGGTAGTAATCAGCGAGGTTTTCGTGCACCAGGGGGGCATCGGGCTTCAGGGCATCCTCAATCTCAAAGACAGCCGGCAGCGGCTCGTATTCCACCCGGATCAGTTCCGCCGCCCGCCGGGCGGTTGCCTCGTCCCCGGCGGCGACAACGGCCACCCGCTCTCCCACGAAGCGTACCTTGTCCCTGGCCAATACCGGCCGGTCTTTAATCTTTTCGCCGATTCTCGTTTGAGGAAGGTCGGCGGCGGTGAGCACCGCCTTTACGCCGGGGCAGGCAAGGGCGGCAGCGGTATCGATTCTTAGGATCCGGGCATGAGGAACTGGACTGCGCAGGGCGACGCCGCACAGCAGGTTGGGAAAGTGGAGGTCCCCTGCGTAAACGGTCCGGCCCCTGACCTTGTCCGGCGCTTCCTGCCTTGCTGTCGCCTGGCCGATGGAATTAAATTCTTCACCCATCTGTCTCCTCCCGTAAAATTGCCTGCCGCGTTCCCTTAAATCACACCACCCATCAGTCCGGCCACCCATTGCCGCAACGTGTGCAGCACCCCATGCTTTGCCGATGAAGTATAGGGGATATGAGGCTGTATATCAAGACAAAATGGGCCGGTTTGCCGCCACCCACCCATCTTTGGGGCGGATGCGGTGGGCGCAGAAGACCTGAAACAGGGAGTGCCGACATCGTAAGCGGGGGCAATCGTCTTTTTCGTGATGGTAGATTAGGCCTGTGATTCTTCTGCTACTTAATCCTCATTGTCATCTCCCGGTGAGTTCATTAGTGTGTTGCCAAGGTTGCCCGCAGGGCAAGCAAGCTAGCAGGGGGGAAGATAACGATGAAAAGAGGGAGTACTCTTTTACGTCATGCATTAGTAAGTAGAAAATTGTGTTTTGCGTTTTTTCGGCAAAGAATAATTTCGTTAATTTACTTATCCCGTTTATCGGGGTTAGGGGCAGTGTTGCTGGCCTTGCTGATCCTGTCATTTCTGGCCGGTTGTCAGCATCTCGACAAGGCAAAAGCTAATGACAAGGCCGGATCGGCAGGGGATAATAAGGCTGATACCGGGACACGCATCCTGGAACCCCTTTATAACACAGGTAACATAGATCAGGGAGTCGCTGTTGATAAAGCCGGGTCTCCTTTCTTCCCTTTCCGGGCCCAGACGGCTGCCGAAGGAGACCAACTGAGTATTGACCTGTTTGATCCACCGGAAAGATGCAAGGCGTGCCATGCGGAAATATATGATCAGTGGAAGGGGTCGATGCATTCGCAGGCCTGGCATGACCCGATATATCGCGCGCTCATGCGTTTAGCCGGCAAAGCAACCAACGGGCTTACAGACAACCTCTGCATAGGTTGCCATACCCCGATCGGCCTTACCACCGGTCAGGCAACCCCGACAGGGGACAAAATGGGCAACATAGCGAAGAATGGCGTATCCTGCGATTTTTGCCATAACATTTCCGCCACCACGGGCATCGGTAACGGCGCCTTTGTTCTCACTCCCCGCCGGCACGGCCGTCCACTTAAATTCGGTCCTTTTAAAGATGCCAAATCGCCCTATCATGATACGGCTTATTCCGAACTGCACACGACATCGGCGCTTTGTGGCACCTGCCATAATGTGACGCACCCGCTGAACCGGATGCCGATCGAGCGCACTTACGACGAATGGAAGGACAGTCCTTACGCCGCCGAAGGAATCGGCTGTCAGGAGTGTCACATGACCCCGGGACCGGGATTCCAAAAAAATCCGGGCCGGGCGGCAAGCGGCGGAGTCATGCGGGAACATATCTTCACGCACTATTTTGTCGGCGGTAATACACTGGTGACAACCTTGCTCGGGTCGGAAAAACATGCCAAGCTGGCGACGGAAATGTTGCAAAGCGCCGCCAAGATGGAAATGCTGGCGGTGCAAGATTTGCAGCCCCATGGCCTGGCCGCGGTGACCATTCGGGTCCATAATGTCGGCGCCGGGCATAAACTGCCGACAGGATTTCCCGAAGGGCGCGAAATGTGGATAGATTTCCGGGTACTGGATGAACAGGGGAAGGAAATCTATCGCCTCGGCAAACTGGACAGCGACGGTCATTTGGATAAAGGGACTCACACTTTTAAAGTGGTACTGGGCGACAAGGACGGCAAGGTTGTGGACCTGGAACTCTGGAACGCTACCCAGATCCTATCGGATAACCGCATCCTGCCGAGAGGCTATGCCGACATTAGATTTGAATTCGCCGTTCCCGAGGGAAGGCAAGGAAAAATGACCGTCGTTGCGGACCTTTGCTATCATTCTTTCCCCCAGCCGCTGGTAAATTATTTGCTGGGAAGCGAGGCGCCGCAGGTGCCGACCGTGATCATGACGTCGCTGTCGGCAAGGCTTTAAGCGCAAAAAAGCTTCTTCAGTTTACCGCACATCATGCCGGTTATCAGTGCGGCGACAGAGCACCTCCACTACAGCGGGCCCGCTGTTCTTCCTGGCTTCCTTCACCGCCCTCTTCACCGCCGGGGCAATCTTGTCCGGTTCCGCTATGGGGCCTTCGGCATAGGCGCCGAAAGACCGGGCCAGGGAAACAAAGTCCACCGGTGGCGAGTCCAGGTAGGCGCCTTGACCTCTCGTTTCCTCATTCCGGCCTCGGGACTTGGCGGTCAGGGCAAAGAAGTATTCCGAGTTGCCGTAACAGCGGTTGTTGTAGACCACCACTACGAGCGGTATATGATTGCTCGCTGCCGTCCAGATAGCCTGCGGGGTGTACAGAAGGTCCCCGTCCGGCTGGAGGTTGATCACCAGACGGTCTTGTTTCCTGTTGGCCAGGGCCGCGCCCATAGCCACGCCCATCCCCCGACCCAAACCGATGCCGCCGGCCGGAATAAGCTGATAGGGTTGATCGATCACCCAAAGCCGCCTCGCCCATTCCACCAGGGCGGCGTGACCGCTGGTCAGGACCCAATCCTCGTTCTTGATCGCCGGCCAGATCTCGTGCACAAGCCAACCCATGGCGATGGGCTCCTCCCCGGAGAGACTCTCGCCTTGCCGCTGCCACTCTCGGCGCAGTTCATCATGTCTCTTCTTCGACCGCTCTTGTCGCTGGAGGATGCCGTCGGGTGAGGCCTTGCCGGCCATTTTCCGGCAAAGGGCAACCAGTTGGGGAAGTGCGGCGGCGGTATCGGCCATCAGGGTAACATCGACAGGCTGAAAACGCTGGCAGTCCTGCACCAGACTGCGGATAGCCAGGTCGCGCAGCGAGATGTCGATCACCTGGCACCCGGAAGCCGGCGTCGGCGGATTTCCGGTGCTCCCTCGCAGCAACTCTCCCCGGAGGTCCTCCACGTCCAGGGCCAATATCACGTCGGCCCGGGATATGAGATTGGCCGCATCACCCTTTAAGTCCAGCGGATGGTTGTTGGGGAAATTGAAACGGCGGCCCAGGTCGATGACCGGAATGGCCAAAAGCTCGGCTAATTCTCTCAGGGAAGCGACGGTTTCCGGAGTCCTGCCCATCTGGTCGGCCAGGATAACGGGCCTTTCCGCTCTTACCACGAGGGTGGCGACCTGTTTGAGGATACCCGGGTCGGGGTAGAGGGGGCTCGCTTCCAGCAGGTGACCAAGAGGGGGAAGTTCCACCGGCGGAATGGCGAGGGACTCCTGCATCTGGGAATCGAGGCAGATATAAACAGGCCCCCGGGGGTGCTCGACGGCCAGGCGGTAAGCCCGGACAAAGGAATCGACGAGGCCGGTGGAACTGACAACATAGTCGTCCCATTTGACGAGGTCTCGGACCAGGTTGCCCGGAACGTTGGCCGCATGGAGCCAGTCGGGCCGGTTCCTCCGTTCGTGAGGGTCCAGAGGGGAGGCGCCGCCCAGAATCAGAACGGGTGATTTGTCGCACCAGGCGTTGTAAAGGGCCATGGCGGCATGCTCCAAGCCGACGATGCCGTGCACCCCGACCGCCATGGGCTTGCCCGAGGCCGCCCCGTAACCCTGGGCCATGGCTACCGCGATCTCTTCATGGAGACAGAGCACCATTTCGGGACGGCCGTCACTGTAATTGACCAGCGATTCATGAAGTCCCCGAAACGTGGTGCCTGGATTATAGGCAAAATATTCGATGCCCAGGGCTTGCAGGAGGTCGACGATGAGGTCGGAACCATATTGGGAGTTGTTCGCCATAATAATGCCGCCTTAATTCGGAAATTGGAGTTGCTTAGGTGTATGTTACACAATTATTTCAATAAGGGTTTGACTATTTCATCAACCGTCTTCTTCCAGCCCCGCTCCTGCTCAAAGTATTTGTCCCCTTCAGGGACCAGGAAATTGCCGCCCGCTTTCCTGACCTTGGCTGGGTGCAGATGGTCCACGCGAACGTCCAGGCGGGCACTCTGCATATTGGCCGCCTGGCTGTAAAGGGTCTGACCTTCCTGGGAAAGCAGGAAGTTAAGGAAAAGCCTGATGGCGTTGGGATGAGCGGCCTGGGTCAACAGGGCCATGCCTCCCGCGCCGCTGGCCACATGGACGCCTTCTTTCGGCACCACGAACTCCACTGGGGCGCCGTTATCGACAAAAGTGGTGACCGTCTCGGTCTTGGGAGCAAAGGCAATGGCGCTTTTGCCGCGGGCCACCCACTCCACTTGCAGGCGGGCATCCCTGGTGAAGGCCGGTTCCTGTTTAGCCATGACTTCCCGCCAAAAATCCCAGCCCATAAACGCCCCGCCGACTGCGGCAAAGGGCCGGAATCCTCCGCCTCCTGCCGTGGGGTCCTGGAAGATCAGTTTGCCTTTCCACTTGGGGTCCAGTAAGTCACGGAAAGAGGAGATGGCGGGCTTGACGATGTCCGTGTTGATGGCCAGGTAGGTTACGGGTGAAGCCATGAAAGAAAGAGAGGTATGGGCGTCGTCGTTCCAGAAGAGCTTTCCCCGCCACCAGACCTTTTGAATCTGCTCCGGCACAATGAGTTCCGGCAGCATCAATTTCGGTTCCAGGCTATCGAGGAGGCCCAGGGGTTTTATGATGCCCACCAGGGAGTCCGAACCGCCAAAGACGGCATCCGCCTGGAAGATACCCGCCCGGCGTTCCCGTTGCAGCTTTTCGGCCACTTGGGTAGGCCGGGCGATAACCATTTCGATGGCTACGCCGTACTTTTTCAGGAAGGTTTCCGCGAGCGGGCCCTGGATCGCCGGGGAGTCGCCATAGAGGATTATCTTCCCTTCCTTTTTGGCGGCCACCAGTAATTTTTGCCATTCCTCCTGCTGGAGACTTCCGGAAGCAACGCGAGGCGCCGAAGCGGCAGGTTGTTTTTGCAACGCCGGAGTAAAGGCTGGGGCACTCAGCCCGGCCCTGGGGCCGGCTGCGGCCCCCACCGCTATTATGAGCAGCATCAGAAATATTACCCGCCAGGCTCTTCCACGCAATACCCGCCTATTTGGTGACCCGGATGCAAAACACATCATCTGCTCGCCTCCTTTCCCGGAAAGTTACCTCACCCCGGGGCAACAAAGCGTCGCCACCAGGCCGGGGAATCCCTTAAAAAACACATCTCTTTTCCGGGAGGGAGTATAAGAAAAACGGTACTGTGTGTCAATCTAATAATGATTATAATAATGATTCAATATGTATAACACATAACACTTGCGGGTCCGCGCATACCATTAGATTATACTATCCGACATCGCCTCTCGTCAGCTTTGAACGTGAGGGCTTTTCTGTGAATAAATGCGAACTCGTCCCCGGTTTAATTTATCAGCTTTCCAAGGTCACCGTTTCCACCAGCACCTCGGCCGTTCCCTGCTCATAAATGCCTAATTTCTTGGCGGCTCCGGCGCTCAGATCGATGATGCGGCCAGCCACGAAAGGACCGCGATCGTTCACCCGGACGATAATGCTGCGCCGGTTGGAGAGATTGGTCACCCGCACGAAAATGGGCAGGGGTAAGTATTTATGGGCGGCGCTCAAACCGTCGGGCTTGAAGGCTTCGCCATTGGCCGTCATGTGCCCGCCCTGCTGCCGGTAGGTCTCATCCCCGTACCAGGAGGCGATCCCTTTTTGCCGGTAGCTTTCCGCTTGCTTGACCGTCATGGGCACATAGCTCTTGCCGCGCACCACGTAGGGCGAGGCCTTGACCCGGCCCCGGGCGATGGCTTCCTTGGGAGAGAGGCCATCGATGGTTTCGAGGTCGCCGTTGGTCAACGGCCAGGAGAGGGGTGCGGTGACCACATCAAAGGTGAATTCGCCGACGGTGTAGATGGTTCGGCCGGCGAATTTGGTTATCTTGTAAGCCATGACGACGGTTCCCTTAGTCAGTCGATAGGTGGTTCCCACCAAGCCGCAGGCCGACAAGAGCACACAAGACGTAGTCAAGAGTGTCACAAGAACAAAAAATGGCCGTCTTTTTCTTCTCTTCTCACGCATAGGTTATGACAGGGAGGGAATGCCCAGCGGATTCCTCTGGCGCCGGCCCCGGGTGAAACGGGCTTTCATAATTACTTGTCCTCAATAGCACTTTTATGGTTCAGGTTACAATAGGACCTCATTATGTGTCAATAAAGGGTGATTCATCGACATATGTAGTTTTAGGCTACCATTGAGCTGCCATTTAATCCTCATTGATTTACCTTAACATACAAAATAGTGTGATTATGCCTAATTATTGTCAACTTGTTACAACGGCGGCAGGTGCAGGGCCGGCAGGGATTTGTCCGCAACTTAAGAAGGAAAGGTTCAAGATCATGAGTGAAAAGCGCATGGCCCCGGTACGTGAGGCGATCGTCCTCAGTCCCTTCCTGATAACCTTAATCTATGCGGCGATCGGTGGGATTTATATCCTGCTGTCCGACCGTATTGTGGCCTCCCTGATCAAGGACCCCGGGGTTCTCACGACTGTGCAGACGGTTAAAGGCTGGGCCTATGTCTTTATAACTGCGGCGATGTTGTACCTGCTTATCAGGAGCATGGCTGGACAACTGCATCAGCTCCTGTTACGGGCAACCCAAAGTGAACAAAAGTACCGGGACCTTGCTGATTTGCTTCCTGAGCCTGTTTTCGAGACTGACATCCACGGGAGACTTACCTATGCCAATGGAAAATTCTTAATCTCCTTAAACCTCAGTGCCGATGATCTAAACAAAGGGGTAAATGTCTTTGATCATGTCGCGCCCGAGGAAAAAAGGCTGGCCGGGGAAAGATTTGCCAGGGTCCTCCGCGAGGAAATCCTGGGGGCCCGGGAGTATCGATTGCTGAGGAAGGATGGCGGGATGTTTCCGGCGATGGTCCACACCGCGCGAATCACGCGGGAAGGTGAGGTCCTGGGAATACGGGGCGTCGTAGTTGATATCAGCGAGCGCAAGAAGTTGGAAGATGAGTTGAACGGCTATCGCCAGCGTCTGGAGGAAATAGTGGCGAAGCGCACCGCCGAATTTGCCGAGGCCAACCGGAAACTGGCCCAGGGAATTGCCGAACGGGAAGAGACGGAAGCGAAGTTATTATTGAAGGCGACCATTTTGGATAAGGCGGGCGAGGCGATACTTTTAATCAATCCCAAAGGCGATTTTGTCTATGCTAACGATGCCGCCAGCAGTACTTACGGGTACAGCCGCGATGAGTTTCTCGCCATGAACATGCATCAGCTCATGCAACCTCGGGACGCCCCGTTGATGGAAGCGTGTCTGCAAGAGGTAATAAGAAAAGAAGAACAGGAGCAGGAAACAGTTCATCTCCGCAAAGACGGATCAGTACTGCCCGTGCAGGTGCGCCATCGGCTGATCCGGACTTTGCACGGTGAGTTTATCGTCAGCATCGTCCGCGATCTTACGGACTGATTATGATGTCCTTGACTTACGTAAATTAGTTTTATAAAAGTCAAAACAGGGCTCCCCCTTTAGTTGACTTTCTGTCGGCACGCTTGGCGGAATGACCGTCCATGATGGTATCGCCTGTTTCTTTATTCTGTCCCAAAGGAAGAAATATGTAGTATGTTCAAGAACTCGCCTGCCTTGCCCCCGCGTGATCAGCCCATTCCGCCTCTCCAAGCATTGCAAATACTTATCCAAACTGTAAACCAATCCCTTGATCTCGATACGATCCTCAATTGCGCCCTGGATAAGACCATGGAGCTTTTTCGGTGCCACGCTGCCTATGCCCGCCTTGTCAATGAAGCGACGAACGAACTGGTTCTTGCCGGCTTTCGCGGTTACACCACCAGTGATTTACGGTTATTTAGCAAGAACCTGAAAGTCGGGGATAGTTTCATCGCCTCTTTATTATCAGCACCTGAAATTTTAATTTTTGAAGACATTGATACTGATCCCCGTTACGGTGATCGTAATGGCATAGCCCGACAGTTAGGGTGCCGCTCCCTGGTTTTTCTTCCCCTGATCGGCAAAGAGAAGTTGCTGGGCAGTTTGGCCATGGCGCATCGTGCCCCCCACCGCTATTCGACCGACGAAATCCAGCTGTTCATGACCATTGGCTATCTTATTGGTACGGCCATTGAAAACGCCCAACTTCACAAGGAAAAAATGGAGGACGGCGAAAGGCTTTCCGCTATTTTTGAAAGTGTTGATGCCCTGGTCTATATTGCCGATATGGATACCGGCGAGCTGCTTTTCGTCAATCAATACGGCAAACAGATATGGGGAGACATTGAAGGGAAGATCTGCTGGCAGGTGCTTCAGAAAGATCAATCAGGGCCCTGCGCTTTCTGCACAAACGGCAAGCTTATAGACGCCGAGGGCAACCCTGCCGGTACCTATGTCTGGGAATTTCAGAATACGGTAAATCAGCATTGGTACGAGTGTCGCGACCGAGCCCTTCACTGGAAGGATGGCAGGCTGGTGAGGATGGAAATTGCGACGGAGATCACCGAACGCAAACTGGCGGAAGAAGCCCTGCGGGGGAGTGAAGAACGGTTCACGCTCGCATTCCAGGCAGCCCAGGAAGGGGTGTGGGACTGGAATATGGAGACAAACCAGGTTTTCTACTCCGCGCGATGGAAACGAATGCTGGGCTATGACGATGCCGAAGTGGAACCGCACATCAGCGCCTGGGAGCGCCTGCTGCATCCCGATGACCAGGCGCCGGCGCGCCAGGTAGTTGATGCCGTCATGCGGGGAGAGCGGGATTACGAGATGGAGTTCCGCCTCCGGCATAAGGACGGCCATTATGTGGATATCCTCTCGCGGGGCTGCCCCATGCGTCGGGAAACGGACGGGCCGGTCGTCAGGATAGTGGGCACCCACTTTGACCTTAGTGAACGCAAGCGGGCCGAGGAGGCGATCCGGGAGTCCGAGGCCAAGTTTAAAGTCATGGCGGAGCAATCCATTGTCGGCATCGCCATTATTCAGGACGAACTCTTAAAATATGTCAATCCGAAGTTTGCCGAGATGCATGGCTATAAAGTCGAGGAACTGGTCAATACCCTGGCCATGAAGCTCGTGCTGCCCGACGATATACCGATAGTTGAACAGCAGAGGATAAAACGTCGTTCAAAGGAGGACAGTCACTTTGAATGCCGAAAAGTGACCAGAAGCGGTAAAATAATCGACGTCGAAATATATACGGCGGTGGCGAATTATCAAAATAGGCCGGCGGCAATCTCCATTGTCATAGATGTGACGGAACGCAGGCAGGCAGAAGAGGCGGTAAGAAAGAGTGAGGAATTCGTCAGGAACATCCTGGATACAGTGGACGAGGGTTTTATCATTATCGATCGGAACTTTCGCATACTGACCGCTAATAAAGCTTATTGCGGCGAGGTTGCCGAAAAACGCGAGCAGATTATTGGCCGGTACTGCTACGAGATTTCGCACCGGATATCCAGGCCCTGCTATGAAGTGGGAGAGGACTGTCCCGTGCACCTGGCCTTTGATACGGGAAAACAGCATTCAGCGCTCCACAGGCATGTAGATGATAAGGGGGCGACGATATATGTCGAAGTGAAAGCTTTTCCGATCAAAGATGGTGACGGGACAATTACGTCGGTTATCGAAACGATCAATAATATAACCGAGCGGCACCTCCTGGAAGAAGAGCACTTGAAAGCGGAAAAGATGGCGGCCATAGGAACCTTGGCCGGCGGTATCGCCCATGATTTCAACAATTTATTGCAGGGGGTTTTTGGATATATCTCCATGGCCAAGATTACCCTGGATCAGAAGGAACGCTCCCGCGCCATGCTGGAACAGGCGGAGAAGGCGCTTCACCTTTCCGTGAAGCTGACGACCCAGCTTCTGACCTTTTCCAAGGGCGGCAGTCCGCTCAAGAAGGCGACCAATCTTCACCCCGTCATGGAAAACGCCGTGAAATTTGCCCTGAGTGGCTCCAGCGTTGACTATCTGATGATGCTTGACAAGGGCCTCTGGATGGTGGAAGCCGATGAAGGGCAGATTGCGCAGGTGGTCCAGAACATCGTGCTGAACGCGGATCAGGCTATGCCGTTGGGGGGCAAAATATTAATTACCGCCAAGAACGTGGAAGTGACGCAAAAAAGTTTGCTGCCTCTGTTGCCCGAAGGCAATTATGTGGAAATCGCCATTCAAGACAACGGCGACGGTATCGCTCCAGAACTGCTGCCCAAGATTTTCGATCCCTACTTTACGACCAAAGAAAAAGGAAGCGGCCTGGGACTGGCCACATCATATTCGATCATTAAGAATCACGGCGGCATTATTGATGTTTTGTCGGAGGTTGGCAGAGGTACCACTTTTTCCGTCTACCTGCCGGCGATAGAGGTGCAAGCGGAGCCTGCGGAAAATGACGTAATTTCTTCCGCTATCCGCTCAGGGAAAATCCTGGTCATGGATGACGAGGAACTGATCCGCGATATTGCCTCCGAACTCATAATGTCTCTTGGACATGAGGTTCAGGTGGCAGAAGAAGGAGAAACTGCCCTGGAAATGTATCGAGCTGCCCTGGAAGCGGGTCGCCCCTATGACATAGTGATTTTAGACCTCACCATTCGCGGAGGCATGGGCGGGATGGAAGCCAATGAAAAGCTGTTGGCCATTAATCCTGACGTTAAGACTGTGGTCTCCAGTGGCTACTCCGATAATGCCATGCTGTCAGAGTACAAGCGGCATGGGTTCCAGTCCTGCCTGAAAAAGCCCTACGGCCGGGAAGCATTAAGATGGATATTGGATGCCTTGCTTGCTAAATGAGCGACGCGGAGTCAGCGGGCCTTCCGCTGCTGCTCCATAATTATTTTCTCAGGCGCGAAAATTGAACTGTTTCACCTTGAAAATTATCGGTTAGGACAATATATACCTGGACATGGATACGATCACCCATGCCCTGGCCGGCTATGTAGCCGTGAAGAGCGGTTTGAGCAGAAGCACCGGCCGTTGGGGCGTCATTGCCGGTGTCTCCGCATCTTTCTTCCCTGATCTGGACAGCCTCTTAGGGTTCTTCCTGGGCACGGAATTCACCATCAAATATCACCGTCATTTAACCAACTCCCTTTTCCTGGCTCCGGTCTGCGCCCTTATTTTCGCCTGGCTTTTTGTGAAAGTATCTAAACTACCAAAATTCCGTGCTTTTTTTATCATCTGGCTGGTGGGCATCCTTTTACATACCTTTCTGGATGTTATTACTTCTTACGGCACCATGATTCTGAGCCCTTTTTCCGCTGAGCGCTTCAGCCTGGACTGGGTTTTTATCATCGATCCCTATCTGACTCTCCTGCTGCTGCTGTCGATCATTGCCATACTCCTCGGGAAAAGAAGAGCGGAAACCAGTGCGCGGGTTTCCCTCGGTCTCTTAACCCTGTATATCTCACTTTGCGCCTACAACCACTTTGGCGCGCTATCCCTGGTTAATGCCTTTGCCCGGGAAAAAGGGCTGAAGGCTGAAGTCACGGCAGCGCTTCCCCAGCCGCTCTCTCCTTTTCACTGGGCAAATTATGTCATGACGGACGATAAAATCTATGAAGGCCTGGTCAATCTGGCGGGAACGCGCCGGGGAAAACCCGGCCCCGATGCGGGATTCATCGAGCAGACCATGGCACGCTATCGGCCCGTTCCGGAGCTTCAGTACCGGGAATGGGTTAAATTTGAAGAATCCCCCTGGATTGCCAAAGCGCTGGAGTTGGAAGGGGTCCGGACCTTTCTCTGGTTTGCCCGATTTCCCATTGCCAGGTACCGCGGAATCGTAGATGGCGCCCATACAGTCCTGCTCTACGACTTGCGGTTTGGGAATACGGCCGGCCGCAGACCATTTCAGTATGTAGTCAAATTCGATAAGGAGGGTAAGCTCCTTTTCGGGGGGTATGTTGAACGGAATAGCGAAGCGCTCCAGTTCGAATAATCCCGGCCGATGGATTGTTTTCCCCAGCGGGGGAGTCTCGGGCCGGCCGGGAACAGGCTTTTCAGGGAAATTCCGTTCCGGTTTGTTGCCTTAGGGAGACGCAATTATCTCCAGGATCTTGTCCACGTTGAAAATCCTCTTTCCCCGGCGCTCCAGGCAAAAAGCCTCCAGGCCGGTGAAGGGATGGCCGTTGTATTCCATGGGGCCCACAAAGAAGGGCTGGATCTGCCGGCGGGATTTTTCGTCTTTCGCCTTCAAGTAGAGGATTTCTATGGTCTGCCTGTCGCGGATAGCAGTTTCGAGGGCCTGGAGCTTCTCTTCCCGGGGATATTGCTTCTTTGATTTGGCATACTGAATCTCGGTCAAGAACTTCGCTACCTGCCAGTCCGTGAAGAGGTGATTCTTCCGCACGGGCTGTTTAAGGACGAGCCCCTCCAGGTCGGTGCAGCGGGAGAGGGCCACATACATCTGCCCGTGGGCAAAAGTCCCCCGCCCCACGTCGATAGCCACCTTGGTAAAAGTCTTCCCCTGGCTTTTGTGAATGGTGACGGCAAAGGCCAGCCGCACCGGGTATTGGGTAAAGGAGCCGATGGTCTCGGATGCGAGTTCACCGTCTTTCAGCAGAAACCGGTAAATCTCCCAGGTATAAGGACTGATTTCTACCGTCTCGCCGGTTTCGAGACCCGCCAGGATCACCTCCCTTCGCTCTTCATCTTTGGCGAAACCCGCCACCCGCCCGACGGTGCCGTTGATCCAACGCCCGTAGGAGTCGTTGTTGAGGAGCATGATTTGGGCCCCTTTTTTCAGCTTCAGTTCCAGGGCGGTGGGCAGGTACTCCCGGCCGAAATCTCCGGTAAGGCTGCCTGCCGCCTGCCAGAGCTTGCCGCGCAGCCGGGCGAGGCGCTCCTCATTGATCCGGTCGGCAAGTTCGTTCGTGCTGGTCAGGGTAATGTAGCAATCCTGCGGCGGCGCTTCAAAGCCGGCGTCCACGCGCGCGTTGAGGAGGGCAAGATCGCCGTCGGTTGCGGTGCGGTTGCGGATGGCATTGAGCAGCCGGATAAATTCATCATCGCTTTGACGATAGACCTTTTCCAGCTCGATAAATTCCATGTCCAGTGCGGCAAAGACTTCGGCGCCGAAAAAATAGGGCGTCTTATAGCGGCTGCGGAAAATCTCCCGCTCCCCGCTCTTGACGACGGGGGGAAGCTGGTAGAGGTCGCCGATAAAAATCATCTGCACGCCGCCGAAGGGCAATTTGTCGTCGGGACCGTTCAAGCGCAGGAATTTGTCCACACAATCCAGGAGATCCGCCCGCACCATGGAGATTTCATCGATAACGATGGCGGAAAGTTTACGGTAGATATTCTGCTCTTTATCCTTGATCTTGCCGCGGATTGCGGCCGGCGTCACATCGGGTTTGAACCGGAAGAAGGAATGGATTGTCTGTCCGCCCACGTTGACGGCGGCGACTCCCGTGGGTGCGAGAATGACCACCTTTTTAGCCGTATTTTTCCGGAAGTGGGAAAGCAGCGTGGACTTCCCTGTCCCAGCCCTGCCCGTGAGGAAGATGTTCCTCCCGGTTCTTTCCATGAGCTCCAGGGCCCGCTGGAATTGCGGGTTTAAATCCAGGTTGGGTGCGACTTTCTTGGCCTGCATCTGGGGAAAGGTCTCCTTGGTGACGAGCCCATCAATTTTGACTTGCCGAGGTGCTGGTTTCGTTCTCTAACTTGGGGAGTAAATCGTCAAACCTTTCATCGATTGCCTTAAGTTTCTCCGAGAATTCGTTCCACAGGCTCTGAATCGCCGGCGAAAAGTTTTCCTCGAGCTTTTGGCTGACCTCCTTCTCCGATAAGGACGTCCCGAGCTGTTCGCGCATTGCCCTCCGTTCATTCATGACTAGAGCGACGTGGTTTCTCACATCGACCAGATCGCCCATCAGGATGTGGCCGTGTACAATTTCGGAAATTAGTCCGTGGTCGCCGATGAAATGGAGCTCCGAAAACGATTCACTCAGCAATTTAAGAACCAGGAGATCTTCGCGGTGGATTTCCGTCGTTGCCAAATGACCGAGGCCTTCGACAGGGTTCATCTTAAGAAGACCGAGAAGGTACGGCCTGATCCCGTCTTTCCAGCGCTTTGTAATCTCGTGGTGCAGCAGATGGAAGACTAATTTTTTCCTTTCTCGATCGATAGTGTGTTGCCTCTCATTCTGTTTCGCTATCGATCTTTGCGAGGCCCAGTAACCTATGCCCGCGCTTAACAGCACCACGATCGGCATCACCCACTCATAGTTGGGTGCACCCGCAATGGTCTTAACCGCAGTAGCGATTTCCTTCAGTACCGGTGTGTAATCGGGCAAGATGTGGCTCCTTCCGTGTTTCCGATGAAGTTAATAACAGCTCCTTTGCTCAGTCCATTTTAAACAGGGCCTCTAACTTAGCCTTTGCCGTTTCTCGCAGATCCTTTTCCCGGGACTCGGCCGAGGCCACCCGAAAAACGAAATAATTGCAGAAATTGCCCCGGTCTTTTTCCGTGACCCTTTCCGCCTGAGTTTCCCGGCACTTATTATAGGCAGCCGGCACATAAAAGGTGCAATTGAGACAGCAGCGCAGGTCGGCCCGGCAGTGGGGACAGTCATCCTGCCTGCCCACCGGGAGCTTGATTTCCAGTTCCTTCATGCAAGAATGACATCTTTTCATCGTATCATCAATCCTGTTTTCAGAAGTCCGGCCGACGTTGATAATTCATAACTCTTTGCCTAAAATTCTTTTGCCAGGTCAAATCATGCAGCCTTTCATTGTCAATGACAGGAAGCTGCGGAAACCGCTCCATGAAGGCCCGGGCAAAAATTCCGGTACCCCTGCCACTTACCGTCCCGGAGGCGGTATAGACCTGTACATCCTTCAAGCCGCAACTGGGAGATCGGCACTTGAAAATAAAGCCGCCTAAACCTTCCTTTGCTAATCTGCCGTTCCGGCAAGCCGCCCAATTCAGGAGGCCGTCCGTATGGTCGGTCCGGCCATCGACCGTCACCAGGCGGGGACGGTCGATATTCCCCGTCAGGATCATCGGTTCCCGGGGAACAGGCAGGCCATACTCCTTTTCCGGGCAGACAGGGACATAGAGGAAACTTTGACCCAGCGTTTCAGTTATGTACTGATCCAGGGCATGCCTCCCATCATAACGGACTTTGTTCCCCAAAAGGCAGCTGCTGATCCCGACCTTGATTTTTTTCATAGAATTATAATTGAAGTTTATTTCTTTGTATACAGCATATTCAAGCTATTTTGGCTTGACATCAAATTGCTTTTTTATATCTTATGGATTAAACTTGAAAAGTAAAATTAAAAAAAGACCAGTGAACTACCGTTTCCCAAAGGAGAATGAAAAATGAATAAGATCGCAGTATTTCTTTGCTTTTTACTTTTGGTTGGTTGTGCGGCGCCTCAAACTCAAACAAAGACTCAGAAAGGCGCCGTATACGGGGCAGCAGGCGGCGCCGCCGCCGGGGCCCTGATCGGACAAGTTATCGGTCGCGATACGAAGGGCACCCTTATCGGCGCAGCCATCGGTGCCGCCGTGGGGGGGCTGGGAGGCGCCGGAGTCGGCAAAATGATGGACAATCAGGAGAGAGACATGCGTAACGCTTTGGCTTCCTCGGAAGCTGCTGCCGTTTCCCGGGAAGGTAATCTCCTGGCGGTCACTTTTAAAGGCGACGTTACATTTGATAGCAACTCGGCGGTTGTGCGACCGGGGCTTCATTCTGAAATCAACCGGGTCGCGGGCGTTTTGAATCAATACCCTAACACTTTAGTGCGGGTAGAAGGGCATACCGACAGCAGAGGCACCAACGAATTTAACATGGACCTTTCGCGGCGGCGTGCCAATGAGGTAAGAAATTTACTGGTTCAGCGTGGTGTAGCGGATGGCCGCATTGAAGTTGTCGGATTTGGGGAGACCACGCCTGTGGCAACCAATGACACCGAGGCCGGGCGTCAAAAAAACAGAAGAGTGGAAATCAAGATTGCTCCGCAAGCACAACAATGAAGCATCAAGTGCTTCCATTAATAAATCGGATTGCGTAAGGAGGATCAGATATGTTCAAGGTTACGACATTCGGAAGTGAGATCAGGCCGCTCAAAACCATGCGGGAACTCGCTGCCATCGACGAAATGGTCAACAAGTTCATCAGCGATAATCAAGTTAAGAAAGTTGTATCCGTTTCTGACAGCCTCACCACTAATGACAGCGGTGAAACGATCGGCCTGATCCGGGTTCTCTGTTACGAGATCTGATTGTTTTTTGCGAATGATGGGGGCCCGCAGCGCCTGAAATACCCGTCAATATAAGAAAACGTGCCAGGATTGTCATGATGAAGGGGCAATTTTTTATGGCTTTCTTCGCGGCCTCATTTATTAATTCCCATCTTTGCTAAGAGGGCATCCGGGGGGTTCCCCGTTGCCAGGTCATAACCCATAGCCCTGTAGAAACTGTCCTTCAGCGCCTCCAGGGGGACGACCTCTCCCTTGGTCGGTCCGTCGGGCTTCGGCTCCTTGAGCAGCCGGGTGGGCAGGGAATCGTCCTTGCGGCTTATCCCTTCGCGCATGTTGAAGAGACGTTCATGGCACATGATCCTGACCGCCGCTTCCCTGAGAGCATCCCCGGACCAGGATTCTCCGTCCAGGGAAGACAGGCATTCCGATAAAACAGCTTCGGGATATGCCTGCTTGCTGAACGAGCAAATGATGAAAGAGTCGCGGATCATCTGTCCGACGGCAATATCCTTGACGTATTCGCCCTTTGACTCCACCGCCAGCCGCGTCCCGTCCATGATCTCGTTCCTGGCCTGCAGTCCGTAGCCTTTATGGCATCCTCCCCGATTGTCGACGGCAAATTGCAGTGCTTGCCCGTTCAGCCCCCGGCATTCGTAGCCGCCCAGTTCCAGACCTTTGACCTGCATGGCAAAAGCCTCCGAGCCCGCGATCTCTTCCGACAATCGCTTCGTGCCTTTAGCCAGTTGTTTGCCGAACCCCTCGCCCCGGACCATTTTCTTTAGAGCGGCAATCATGGACTCATGATTGCCGAAGTTAAGCACCAGGCCGTCGGTGTCTTTTTCAGTAATCAATCCCTCTTCAAAACACTCCATGGCAAAACCGATGGTGATGCCCGCCGTCATGGTATCGACCCCGTACTCATCACAGATCTGGCTGGCGGCGATGATAGGTTCCATTTTGTTAACGCCGCAGGTAGTTCCGAAGCTGTAGATGGTCTCCCATTCCAGGTCGCTCCGTGCGCCCTTATAGGGGCCTTCCGTTACTTCGACGTCCCGGCAACCCGGCGTCAGGCAGTATGGACCGCAGGCCCTGCCTTTTTCCGGCCACCCCATGGGCGTCCTCGATTTATCGATGCCCTCCCACCCCGCGAATTGTCCCGTGCGCCAGTTCCTGGTGGGCAGGATCCCCATGTCATGCATGAGCCCCAGGTCGGAGCCCGTTTCATAACGGCGCCAAATCTTTGCCCAGACCTGCAGATCGTTTTTGACCGCTGCGGCGATCGATTTCTTTACCGCATTATATCGCTCTTTGTCGGCAATCATGACATCGCCTGTCCCCTGGACGATGAATCCCTTCAGCTTCTTGGAGCCCATCACGGCCCCCCCTCCTCCCCTGCCGAAGCAACGGTAAAGCGGCCCTTCACTGAAAGGCGCGGCAAAGAGATTCAACTTCTCTCCGGCCGGTCCAATACTTACCGTTGCTGCTTCTTTCGGCGACGTGACCCCCAGCATGGCCTTCTGCGCTGCGGCTGTTTCCATACCCCAGAGGTCCGCGGCGTCCCGGAAAAAGACTTCCTGATTTTTTATGGCCAGATAGACGGGCCGTTCGGAGACGCCATGGATGTCCAGGGCCCAGAAGCCCGCCCTTCTCATCTGACTGGCCAGCGTGCCGCCGGAAACGGAATTCAGGTAGATCCCCGTCAAGGGGGACTTGGTGGTTAGATTGACCTTGGAGGAATAGTAGAGACCGGTGCCGCTGGCCGGGCCTGCGGTGAACAGGAGATGGTTTTCTTCGCCCAGGGGATCTGCCTGGGCGGGTACGGACCGATAGAGGAGATAGGCCCCCAGCCCCCGGCCGCCAATATATTTTCTGACAATCTCCCGGGGAATCTCCTCGATTTCACTGGTCCGGCGCGCAAGATCGATTTTTAAAGTGAAATGCGGCATCACGAACTTCCTCCTTGGTTCCGAAGATGTACCCTCGCGTCGGCTTGCCGCTATTTGCGCAGGGACACCAATATTTCCTTGGCCACATCTATCATTTGCGCTTTTAAGGCGATCGTTTCCTCTTCCTCAAAGATAACCCGGTCGGTCGGCAAAGGGACCGAATCTTCAAAGCCGGCGGTGGAAACATCTATCCTGGCACTGGGTCTGATGTACACCTTGCTGAAAATGGTTTGCCCTTCCTTGGTCAAAATCCAGTTGATAAATACCTTGGCGGCGTTGGGATGGGGCAATTGCCCGGCGGGCAGACAAAGGGTGCCGGCGCCTGCCGTAGCCAATCCCCCCTCCTTTACCCGCAATTTGGCTACCGGCGCCCCCAGTTTTTGAAACTCCGCCAGGGTCGGGGCATGAACTCCCGCGACGAGCGCATACTTTCCTTTGGCTATCCCTTCGATCTGGAGGCGATAGTCCCTGACCAAAGCCGGTTCCTGTTTCAAGAACTGGCGCAGGTAATCCTTGGCCTTGTCCATACCCAGGAGGCCCGCCAAGGCAAAAACCCAGGCGTTGCCCGGGCCGGTAATCATCGGGTCGTGCAGGACGATTTTGCCTTTCCACTTCGGGTCCAGCAGGTCATAGTATGATTTTACCTCGCCATCTTTAACCAGTTCGGTATTGCGCGCCACATAGGAGCCGAAGTCCGCACTCATGCCGATCATCAGCTTTTCTTTATCGAGGAAGAGTTTACCGTCGGTCCAGACTTTGGGGTCCTTTACCTCCGGCAAGATCAGCATATGGTCGATGGGGGCCAGGATGCCGGCGGGTTTCATCTGCGTCAACGTGGTGGTGATGCCGGAGCCGATAACGTCTGCCAAATAGAGACCGGCCCGGCGTTCCGTGGTCAATTTGGGGACCAGTTGGGTGCTCGTTCCGGCGGAGACGAACTGGATGTCGATGCCGAACTTGTTTTTAAACGCCCGGCCCAGCTCGGCCCTGGCCTGGGGGCCCCACTGTTCATATACGACAACGGCGCCCTCCCTTTTTGCCGCCTCGACCGTGGTTTGCCAGTCCGCCGGCCCACCTGCCTTCGGTGGGGCCGACTTGGCGGCACCCATTGTTGCCGCGTACCGCAACGGCTCCGCTGCTGCGCCCTGGACCTGCGCCAGGAGCATGACCAGGAAAACAAGACCGCCGGAAATCAAAGTTGCTTTTTTCATGCTCTACCCCCCCTAATTCCGATCAATGGGATAAGTCCCGCTTGACGGGATAATTGCGTTAACGACCTTGCCTGCCAGCGGCAAGCATTTCTAACTTACTAAGAATTCATTCCTTGTAAATCATCAACTTTTGGCGTCTTTCCTGCCAGGAATCCCTCCGTGCCTTCTAATCCTTCCGGGGATAGGCACTCCCGGCCGCATGCCGCCGCCGGAGAAACTTGACAAATTCCAGAATGTCGTCCTGCGACCTGTATTTCGCCATGTCATATTTGTCATGGTGAACAATTTCTTGGAGTTCTCTCCGGTACGGCGTCCCCTGTTTGGCCGGGTGTCCGATGGGGATGAGCGTAAAGAGTCTGAGCGCGGGGGGGACGCCCAGGATAGGCTTCATCATCTCGCTCATCGGCTGGATGATGCTGATCCACTGAGCCCCCAGTCCCAATGCCGCCGCCGCCAGATGGATCATGAAACTGGCATTGGCTAAGTTCGCAGTAAAGGTATGCTCCTCAAACTGGCGGGCCACCATGGTACTGGCCAGCATTGTCCTGGCGTCGCCCAGGACGGCGATGATGACCGGGGCATTTCTCCATAAGAAGGAGGCGCTGAGGTCGGCCGGGTCTGAGAGACGGAACTGGGGGTGAAAATATTCCGGCAGGCGGGTCCTTTCCACCTTGGAGACAGTCTCCGCATCCCAAAGATAGGCCTCGGCAAGTTTATCCTTAATTTCCTGATTTCTTATGACGATGAATTCCCATGGTTGGCCATTGGCCCCGGACATGGCCCAGCGCGCCGCCTCCAGGATGTTCTCAACATGTTCATCGGAAACCGGGTCGGGCGTGAGGACCCGGGTGCTCCTCCTCGTTCTGGCCAATTCCAGGAAATCATTGATCTGTATCATCTGCTACCTCCCACGTTAAATAATGTCCATCCGGGAACTTCGCTTGTTCAACTGCTTTAGCTAATTTTTAAGCGGCGCGAATATTTCCTTGGCAATCCCGATCATTTGCGCCTTTAAGACGATCATGTCCTCATCTTCCACGAGCACCCGGTCCTCCGGCAAGGGGACGGAATCTTCAAAACCGGCGGTGGAAACATCGATCCGGGCGCTGGGCCGCAAATACCCCTTGCTGAAAACGGTCTGCCCTTCCTTGGTCAGTATCCAGTTGATAAACACCTTGGCGGCGTTGGGATGGGGCAATTGCCCGGCGGGCAAAGAAAGCGCACCGGCGCCGGCTGTAGCCGATCCCCCCTCCTTTACCCGCAACTTGGCCACCGGCGCCCCCAGCTTTTGGAACTCCGCTAAGGTCGGCGCATGAACACCCGCGACGAGTGCATATTTGCCCTTGGCCACCCCTTCGATCTGGAGGCGATAGTCCCTGACCAACGCCGGGTCCTGTTTCACGAACTGGCGGAGGTAGTCTTTGGCTTTTTCCAAGCCCAGGAGGCCCGCTACGGTGAAGACCCAGGCGTTGCCCGGGCCGGTAATGGTCGGGTCGTGCAGGACGATTTTGCCCTTCCACTTGGGGTCCAGCAGGTCATAGAAGGATTTTACCTCGCCATCTTTTACCAGCTCTGTATTGCGCGCCACATAGGAGCCGAAGTCCGCACTCATGCCGATCAGCAGTTTTTCTTTATCGAGAAATAGTTTGCCGCCGGTCCAAACCTTGGGGTCCTTTACCTCCGGCAAAACCAGCATCGGTTCGATGGGGGCCAGGATGCCGGCGGGTTTCATCTGCGTAAGGGCCGTAGGGCCGCCGGAGCCGATGACGTCCGCCAGATACAGGCCGGCCCGGCGCTCCGTGGTTAATTTAGGGACCAGCTGGGTGCTCGTTCCGGCAGAGACGAACCCGATATCAATGCCGAATTTGTCCTTGAATGCCCGGCCCAGATCCACTTTGGCCTTGGGCCCCCACTGTTCATATATGACTACTGTTCCTTCTTTTTTTGCTGCCTCGACCGTCGCCTGCCACTCCGCCTGCCAGCCGGTCTTCAGTTGGACAGCTTTGGCCGGCGCGGTGGTTGCCGCGTACAGCAGTGTTGCCGGCGCCGGGCCTTGACCGCTCACTAGGAGCATGACCGAGAAGATAAAACCCACTGATCTGAATGCTGCCCTCATTATTTGTTAGCCTCCTCAACGATTTTTTTAGCTACCTCCATCATTTTCCCCCCATGTTTTATGGCCTCTTCCGTGAGATAGAATAAATTTTCATTCGGCCTCGGGATAAACATCGGATTGATGCCCTGGGTTGAGACATCCTGCCTCAAGCTGGGGTAGCCATAACCTTTGACTGCGAATAGCGTCTGTCCCTCTTTGGTAAGAAGCCAGTTGACAAAAACAGCAGCGGCATTGGGATGGGGCTGGGCTGTGGGTACACCGAGTGCACCGGCGGCATAATCCACAAAGTGGCCATCTTTTTGGATAACCACGTTAATCGGCGCTCCCAGATTCATAAACTCCGCCACCGATTCCGATTGTCCCGCAATCCCGATCGGATACTTGCCTTTGGCCACCCACTCCACCACCAGGCGGTGCTCCCGCTGAATAACCGCCTCCTGTTGCACCAGGATCTGCCGCAGCCACTTGCTGGCCTCTTCCACGTTCCAGAGGTGATAGGTGAGATGATTAAACATGGCGGCAGCAGTTCCGGTCAAACGCGGGTCAGCTATGGCGATTTTACCTTTATACTGGGGCTTGAGCAGGTCTTTATAGCCCGTTATTTCCCCCTCCTTGATCATGTCGGTATTGTAGTCGATATGGCGCTGTATGGCCGCGATCATGCCGACGATCAGTTTTTCATTGTCGATAAACGGAAATTTCTTGCCGCTCCAGCCGTTGGGATCGGTGACTTCGGGGAGGATCAACAGGGGTTCAAGCGGACCGAGCAGGCCGGCCGGCTTGATCATGGTAATAAGCGAGCTGGCTCCCACGCCAAAGACGTCGGCGGTCTGCAGTCCCGCCCTCTTTTCCGCCTGATATTTGGCCAGCAGTTCCGCCCCCCGCGCAAAGGGGGTAAACTCCAGTTCGATCCCATATTTTTCCTTGAAGGCCTGACTCAGCAGAGTCCGCGTCTTGGCTGCCCAGATGGTATAGACCCGGACAATTCCCTCCTTCTTGGCGTTAACCAGGGTGGTCTCCCACTTTTTCTCCCAGTCGGTCCTGGAGGCTGCTTTTCCCCCGGAGGCAGGCGTTCCCGCGGCTGGCGCCGCTGGCTGGGCGCTCGCCACGACGAATGACGATACCACTATAATGACAAGAATTAATCGGCTTAGTCCTTTCATTCCCCCCTCCTTTTTATACCATCATCCGGTTTTCTCCTCTGATGTTCTGTGAACTGGCCTCTCAGACTTTATAGGCCGGCAGGCTGTGCTTTCTTAAACCCAGAATGTACTCCTGCAGCTGTTCATCGGTCCGGAACCGGGCGCGGTCATACTTGTTCCGGTGGACCATCTCCTTCAGTTTTCGGCGATAGGGCGGGGCGATCTTATAGGGAGAGTAGCCGATGGGGACGATCGTCTGGACACTCAGGATCTGGGGGATGTCGAGAATCTCTTTGAGCTGGTATTCCCAGGTGGAGTCCACGCTGATCCATTGCGCGCCGAGGCCCAGGGCGGCGGCGGCCAGATGGATGAGCTGCGTGGCATTGGCGATGCTCTTATGGAAGGTAGCCATCGGGCCGCCATCGCCGGCATAGAAATGGGCGGCCAGGACCGTCGCCTGGTAGGCGCGGGGATCGGCGCAGATCACGATGACGACGGGGGCATCCTTGAAGCCGGGCATTTCGTCTGCCGGGACGGCATAAGCCGCATGCCGCAGCTCCCCAACCCTGCTCTCTTCGATCACCCGGGTGTGATGCTGGCAGTCTCTGCGAACCCGGGCGATTTTCTCTATCAAGTCTTTGTCCTTGACCACCACAAATTCCCAAGGCTGGCCGTTGGCTCCCGACATCGCCCATCTGGCAGCTTCCAGGATCTGATCTATGGAGCTGTCGGGGACCGGTTCCGGCTTGAAACGGCGGATACTTCTTCGCTTCTTTACCAAATCCAAAAAGGCCTTGACGTCCATTTTTTCTCCTTTCATGAGCACTTCTCAATGCGGCAGAGGGCAGTTTTCAGCGGCCAGCCGCCGCTTCTTCTGTTACAGCGGTCCGGGTCATCATCCATGAGCACATTGACATTGGAGTTCCACACGCCGTGGAGCGACGGTTCTGCACCCGGCAGTTCCGGAAACCACCAGGCGTGCTCCGCATGGACCACTTCCCGGTCGATCCCGTCGAAAAAGGCGCATTGCTGTTTTATCCGGCCGCGGGGCGTTTCGATCCAGAGCCAATCGCCGTCGCTGATCCCGAATTTCCTGGCCGTTTCCGGATGGACCTGGACCCGCGGCACGGGATGTTTCTTCCGGACGGAAGCGATTTGCCGGTGTTCCGAATGGAAATAGGGCCGGACCCGGCCGCCGGTGATGAGCGTCAAAGGGAAATCAGCAGCCAGATCGGGACGACTGAGGCGGCTTTCCCGGGGTTCATGGAACTCCGGCAGGGGGTCGTAACCAAGTTTTTCCAGGGTGGTCGAATAAAGCTCCAGCTTCCCGGTGGGCGTGGCAAAACCTTCCTTCCTTTCGTGTTTCCGGTATTCGTCGGGCGGGAAATAGAGGCCGTTTTTCTTTTCCATGAATTGCGGAAAACTGAGACCGAGGGGCCGTAACTGATACTCATAGGCTTCCTCCATTGATTTCCAGGGCCAGTAGCCCTCTTGTCCCATTCTCATCCCCAGGTCGCGAAAGAAATCATAGTCCGTCCGGTAATCGTATTCGCCTGCCAACTGGGGGGGCAGTGCGGTGTCACCGGCGATTATGGAGGTATTGTTGCCATAAGTGCAATAAAGTTCTGGCCTTTCGATCCAGCAGGTGGTGGGCAGCACATAATCGGCGAGCTGGGCGCTGGGGGTCAGCCAGAAGTCCTTGACCACATAGAGATCAAGGCTTTTCAAGGCCTGATAGACTAACTTGGTGTTGGCGGCCGTGAGCATGGGATTGCTGCCGATGGTCAGGCCAGCCCGGACGGGATAGGGATTGCCCGAGATCATGGCCCGCAGAACGGAGGGGTAATGGGCATAGGAGACCACGTTGCTCTCCTGGCCCCAAAACTTCTTGTTTTCGGCGGCAATCAGTTCCCGGCCGGGCCAGGCCAGCAATTTGAACCGGTCGGCCCCGATTTGTTTTTTCCTTTGTTCCGGCGAGAGCATTTCGTTTAGTTGCATCTCCACTTCGCCGACGATGTCCATGGGGCCGGGCAGATATTCACCGCCCGCCACGTCGATGTTGCCGACGATCGCCGCCAGGATCAGCCTGGCCTGGATGGCCTCCTGCTGGTCTTCCAGATGCTCCATTCCCATGCCATTAATCGATACTCCCGGCCTGTTGGTGGCGTAAATCCGCGCGGCCTCCCTGATCTTCCCGGGGGGCACATTGGTTATGGAAGCAGCGTACTCCGGGGTGTAGGCCTGGACTCTTTGGGCGAGCTGATCAAATCCATGGCACCACCGGGCGACGAAATCCCGGTCATAGAGCTGCTCGTTAATGACCACATTGATCATTGCCATGACCAGGGCCGCATCCGTCCCCGGCCGCAATTGCAGCCAGAGGTCGGCGAGCTCGGCGGTCTTGGTCCTCCGGGGGTCGGCGACAACTATTTTGCTGCCGGCCTGCTTGGCATCCCGGAGCGATTTCCAGAGGCGCGGTACGGCCTGTGACGGATCGATGCCGATGAGAAAGGCGCATTTCGTCAGCGGCCGGCCATCGGTATCTTCGCTGAGAATCATTCCCGACCGGTGCCGCAGGGGCCAGCCCATCATGGCCGCCGCCATGCCGATTACCGGGCCGAAACATATTTGATTCTGTCCCACAATATTGGGTGAGCCCAGGAGATTCAAAAAGCGCATCAGCGGCCATTCGGTGGTCCTGCCGGTCCCCAGGGTCAACATCAGCGCCTCCGGGCCGAAGCGCTTGGTGACGGCGCCCAGACGGTCCGCGATATCATCCAGGGCTTCATCCCAGGTTATCGCTTCCCACTTGTTCTCCCCCCGCTCCCCTTTCCGCCGCAAAGGATAGCGCACCCGGTCCGGATGATAGACATGCTCCTGCGCGCCGAGCAGGCGGACGCAACCCCTGGTAGCCGGCAAAATCTGGTCCACCCGCGGGTCGGTGCGGTCCTCTTCTATCTTCACCAGCTTGCCGTCCTGAGAATGGACCAGTACCCTGCAACGGGCGTGACACCACCTGCATACGGACTTTTTTGCCTCTATTGCCATGAAACCTCCGGAACTAAAATTCTAACCCCGATAAAAGGGGAGAAGTCCTGCAAAGCACAAAACCTGTTAATACAGGGGATTATAAACACCGGCCTTCAGCAGGACGTACCGGAACGCGAAGCCGCCGGCCAGTTCGCAAATGCCGCCGATCACTAAGACCGCTGAAGATGCCGCCGGATCAAGTCCGGCCGAGTAGACGATGAGCGAAAGTACCAGGGGCAGCGCCAAGCCGCCCAGGACTACCCCTCCCAGGAAGAGCGGGGCCAGGTTGCCTTTGAGGAGCAGGAGCGCGGCTTCCCGGGCGGCCGTCGAGGAGTAGTACATGGTAAGGAGATATATCGCCACCAGGACCAAAGAGGCGATGATCAGCCATATCTCCAGCAGCTCCAGGGATTGCAGATTAGCGGTGTTGATGCCGCCGGCCAGCTGCAAAATATACGTGGCGCCGACGGCCCCCATGAGGGCATAGACGGCGACCAGGACCGGCAGCAGGGCGGTGTTCCAGAAGGATATGGACGGGGAATAGGACAGGACAAAGCCGGAATACATGATGACGCCGCAGGCTGACAGCACCGCTGCCGTCAGGAAAACGGGCCCCAGTCCCCGGTCCTTGCTCCAGGGCAGCCAGGTGAGGAGCTCCGGCGCCAGGTAGAGAATCCCAAACACTGTAAAGGCCATGATGAGAATTACCCCCCGGCTGATCCAGGATCTTAACGGCCTCAGCATCACCCTCCAGAATCTGTCCTTGCGTCCCAGATCCAGGATGAAGGCCAGCGAAGAACCGACGCCCACCAGGAGTATCCCCCCGATCAGGCCCAGATTGAAGGGGGCGGCCAGACGCCTTTCCACAAAGGCCGCTACGAGGAATAATCCGGCGCCGATGCCTGCCAGGAAAAGAGCGAGGGCGATCAGACCGCCCCAGGCTTTCTGGCGACGGATGCCCAGCTCAAAGGTGGCTGTATTTATAGCCATTTTAGTGCCTCCAACTTACAAATAATATACCGACGGTTTGGTGCCGAGACTGGATAACAACTGGAAATGGTTGCGGTTTCTTAACAGCCTGGAGACCACGCTTTCCGGATCATCGAGGTCGCCGAATTGCCGGCAACTCGTGGGACATACCTGCACGCAGGCCGGCGGCAACCCCGCATGGACCCTGTCCGTGCAGAAATTGCATTTCTCGACGACACCTTTTTGGTGTTTCCGATAGCTTACCTGCTCGTAAGGGGTGAGGCTGTCGCCGAAGTAGCCTTTCAGGTTCTCAACGAAAGCGCGGGCGTCATAGGGGCAGGCGGTTATGCAGGCCTTGCAGCCGGCGCAGTTGTCGTAATCCACGTCGACGATGCCGTCTTCCCGCTGGATGGTCGCCCCCGTGGGACAGGCCCGCAGACAAGGCGGGTCCTGGCAATGGTTGCACAGCACCGGGATCATGATTCGCCGCGCCGTGGGGTATTTGCCCTCTTCCCTTTCCAGCACCCGGCCCCAGAAAACGTCGGGCGGCGTACCGTTTTCCGCCTTGCAAGCTACCGTACAGGCATTGCAGGCGATGCATAATTTCAGATCGATCACCATTCCCAGTCGCGTCATATTATTGCTCCGCTTTATAGACTTTTACCTCGATGCAATCGTCAATGGCCCCGGAGAGAACATCGACCCGCTCAACGTCGGCCGGCAGCAGGCTGTTGTGGTGGAGCCCTTTGCCCCTGGCAATCGGCTTCCCCCTGGCCCAGCCCCCAAAAATGCCGGCTATCGCCACTGCTTCGGGATGAAGGCATTCCGTTACCCGTGCCCTTCCCTTGACCTTGCCCGCCACCGACTCCACCCAAACCAGGTCGCCGTCCTTGATCCCTCGCTTTTTGGCCGCTTCGGCATTGATTTCTACCTTGAGGAGGCGGAAATGACGCTCGGCGATTTCGTTTAACCAGGGATTTTCAGGGGTAAGGGTCTTAAAGGTAATGGCATCCGTATAGGGGATGCAGAAGAGGTTGTATTCCGTCGACTGGCTTCTCGTATAGGACGGGCTTGGTTTCCAGTGGGGCAAGGCCACAAAGTCCGAGGTGTCCCACCAGTCGATCCCGCGCTCCTTCATCAACTGCTCCACGTCGCGCTTACCCCGGAGGAAATGTTCGTAATAGATGGGGACCCGTGGTTTCAGCGACCCAATGCCGTACCTTTCCTCTACATTGCGTTTGACCCGCTTGTACCCATGCTTTTGGAACCATTCCAGGCCATATTCGGGGCCGAATTCCGCGTGGGCCATTTTGTCCAGGACCTCGCTCAGGCTGTACTTTTTATCCGGCTCCAGCCGGCAGGCCGGGTCGGCGATAGTCCGGTTCACTTCGTCGTTGAGCTCCCGGAGAAAGCCCATCCGGTCGGCCACTTCCATGAGGACCTCGCACCAGCTCCGGGCCTCGCCGGCCGGTTTCACCACGGGCTGCACCACGCCCCAGTAAAAATAATCCGTCACGGGGGCTATGTGCTGCAATTGCCTGCTGTTGGGAAAGAGGACATGTCGCTCCAGCGATACCGTGTCGGGCAGGACCAGGTCGGCAAATTCAGCCGTCTCGTCCAGCATGGTGCAGAAACAGGCGATGAAAGGTATGTTCAGCAGGCCCTGGACCGTTGTTTCCCGATTTTCCTTGCTTGCCAGCCAATTGGTCCGGCAAATCAACGCTACCTCGGGCGGCACCTGCACCTGATATTTTTTGGGCTCGGCAAAGGCATAGAATTCCAGGCTGCCGGCATCCATGCCCCTGGTCAGCGCCGGGGCGACCCCCTCCGCCGGGGTGGCCTTTTTGGGGGTATAGGGGTCGGTGGGATTGATCTTCACCGTTTGCATCACCAGGCCGTCCGGACTTTCCCGCGGTTCCCAGCTGCCCGCCGGGCCAAGCATATTGAGGCCGCCGTAGCTCCCGGGTGAATCCAGGCTGCCCACCGCCAGGTTCAGAAGCAGGATGCTCAATTGCTGCCAGGTCGCCTGCGTGCGGGGCACGATGCCTTTCAGGTAGTGGGCGGCGGCGGGGCGGTAGGGGAGTTCCCGGCCATCAATGACGATCTTCGACCCGATCTTCGCCGCGGCGCCGAATTCCCGGGCGATCCGGCGAATGGTCTCGGCCGGTACGGTGGTGATGGGCGCCGCCATCTCCGGGGTATATTGCTTGATATGCTCTTTCAGCAACTGGAAGGCCGGCCGGCATTCCCGGCCGTCGATCATGAAGTTCCCTTCGAGGGCGCAGTCCTCTCCCGCGGCGTCGAAGGTTCCCGCCGCCCCCGCGGCCCGATCCCACAGCATGGGTTTTCCGGTTTCCTTGTCTCTTAAGTAGGTGCCGTCCGGGGCGACCAGATAACAGCCGTTAGTGTGCTTCTTTATGAATTCCCGATCATAGATCTCTTGTTCGTTGAGCAGGACATTGAGCATGGCCAGCGCCATCAGGCCGTCGGTGCCGGGCCGGATGGGAATCCATTCATCCGCCTTGGCCGCGGCCACACCGCATCGCGGATCGATGACCACCAGTTTCATCCCCCGGGCCCGCGCTTCGGCCATCTTTCTGGCCATCGCCATGGGATTGAGTCCGGTCAGGAAGCCCATCCCGCTGCCGAACAAGATGCAGTAATTGCAGTAATCGAGGTCGACATCGTTGTTGAAGGTCCCGTTGATGATAAAGGTCACGGAGTGCAGGCCGGCCCCGCAACGGGTGGCCGTTACGGTCATCCTTGGCTCGTCCAGCCCGAAGGCCCGCTGCCAGGGGGTCGTGATCTTGGTGTAGGCCATGTCCCAACTGCTGAGGAGGAGTTTGTGGGGGTCTTCCCGCCGGACTTTTTCCAGCTTTTGACAAAGAATATCCAAGGCCTCTTCCCAGCTGATCGCTTCCCACTGCGGGTCAATGCCGATGCCTTTGGCGGGATTCGTCCTCTTAAGCGGGGTTGTGACGCGGTGGGGATCGTAGAGGGTCATGATCGACGCCTGCCCCTTGGCGCACTGCTTGCCCAGATTGTGGGGGCATTCCGGGTCGCCTTCGATCTTCACTACGACCCCGTTGACCCGGTGCACCAGGATGCCGCAGCCGGAATAACACATTTCGCAACTGGAATGTATCCAGACATCTTCTTTTGTCGCGGCCTCGGGGGCTGCAATGCTTGACGGGGCAACCATCTTGCCTTCTCCTTTTACGATTTCAATTGACAGCGGAACAGCGTCCGGCCTTGTGTGTCCTTTTTCGTGTTGACATTAAGAATATCTCTAAGTAAAATCAAGACAATTAATCTTAAATGATTTTAATCAATGCTTAAAATTGCCGCACTCGCAAAAAAGTCTTATTTCGCTATTGTTGTCATTTCCGCCCTTTCGGTCCGGCCCGGGGGTACGGGAGTGACAGGATGCCGATTTTAACAGGACAGGACCTTTGAATATTAACCTCAATCATCTCCGGACATTCTTTTTTTGCGGCAAGCACCGAACATTTTCCGAGGCCGCCGCGGCCCTTTTTCTGAGCACGCCGGCGGTGACCATGCAGATGAAGCAACTGGAGGCGAGTCTCGGGATCGAGCTGTTCCTGCGCCATCGCAATTCCATTGCCCTGACCGATACCGGCCTGATCATCTTTGAGTATGCGCGGAAAATATTCGAACTGGCCGAAGCGGTGGAAAATATTATCAGGGAAATCAAAGACCTGAAAATAGGTGACTTAAGGGTAGGGACGCTCCGCATCTATGCCGGTTACATAATGCCCGGCCTGATAGCCGCGTACCAGGAAAAGTATCCCGGGGTGCACGTGCTTTTGGACGAAGGAGGGGCAACGGAGATCGCGCGCAGCATCATAGAAAATAAAAATGAGCTGGGACTGATTCCCGCAACCGAGCCTGTTCATCCCCAGCTGCAGCTGACCCCTTGCTTCCAGGAGGAGTTGGTATTGATTCTGCCGAGCGGCCATCATCTGTGCCGGAAAAGAGAAATCCGCATCGCCGATTTAGCCCGGGAACCGCTTCTGCTTCGACAGAGGGGGACAAGTTCGCGGGAATTCATTTTCGAGAAGTTCCGCGAGGCCGGGATCGAACCCCATATAATAACGGAGACCAAAAATGTCCCCTTTATTATCGAACAGGTCCAGGCCGGCAAAGGGATTACCCTGATGCCCAAATCGCCATTGAAAGAGCTGCTTAAACACCGGCCCTTAGAGGTCCGGTCTTTGGCGGAAGATCCGATCTTAATCAACATCAATATCGTCTCTCTGAAAAACCGGATCCTCTCGCCGGCCGCCCAGGCTTTCCTGGAATTGCTGTTGGATCGGAAAAGGGGACGGTTCTAATTTATCAGGCCCTAACCCCGATAAACAGGATAAGCAAGTTTACGGAATTATTTTTTGCCACCCTTTTCAGTACCCCCTTGAGGGGTAAAAAAGCGCAGAAAATAATTTCTTACTTACTAACAACAAAAGGGCTGATGTTCGCGTTTTGCGCCGTATATTTGCCTTTCTGCCGGACTTGACCATCAGGGCATGGGGAAAAATCTGTTAAAGAGGGTAAAGATCAGCGGGATAGTAAAAATGGAACCGAGGAAGCTGGCCAGGATGAATTGATTGGCTATGGATCGGTTGCCCCCTTCCCGTTCCACGAAGATCGGCACTCCCGTAATCGGGGGCACTGCGCTCTGCAGGAGCACGATCAGGGCGATGTGATAAGCGGGACGCAGCAGCGCCAGCAGGCCGAGGAATACCAGAGGAAAAAACACATTCTTGATCAGGACAAATTTGGCTATTTCGCCGAAATGGATCTTCCCCTTCTTCTGAAAATCGATATAGAGGCTGCCTCCCAGGATGATCATGATCAGCGGCGCCGTCATGCCGCCCACCATGGTGAGCATCTTGACGAGGAAGTCCGGCAGGTATACTTCCAGCCCCGCCAACCTGATGCCGACAGCGAGGATCGTTGCCACCAGGATGGGATTGATGATCCGCTCCAGGTTCAACTGCGGCGGCCGGCTTTCGCTGGCCTGTTTCCGGAAGAACAGGTGCGAGGTAGTGAAAAACAACACCGGATGAAAGAGAATGAAGATGAAAAGCTGGGCCGCATAAGGCGAATCGGCGCCATACATGCCGATTATCAGAATGAGCGGGAAAAAGAGTCCGTTTTGAAAGAGCAGGGACATGGCGAATTCGCCGCGCGTCGCCTTCCGGGACAGGAACATGGTGATTAAGGTGAAGGCCAGGGCTGCGCCGGTGAAAGCCAGCCACCAGAGCGGCAGTTGCCACCAGTCCGGGACCTTCCGGGGATCGAAATTCAGCAGGATGCCGGCGAAAATCACACTGGGCAAGGCGATATCGATGGCGAGCCGGGACAGAATACCGATGACATTCTCGGGGATGATGCCCCGCTTCAGTATCCAGAACCCCAGCACGCCGATACCGATAAGGCTTAAGACCGATTGGAAGACGATATTGAATAAATTCATCTCTCAGTTTCCGCGATCACGGTAGTAAGCTGTTGCCTGTAAGGGAGCTAACTCCCGGCCGGGCCGGGCGGCCAATTATCGCATAGCTGCCGCATAATAATCAAGCCGATCCGTCCAGCGCCGGAGCCGGGTTGCCGGATACCCGGACGGCCTTCTTCTGACTCTGCGCCGGCGCTTCGGCTTTAGCGCCCTCCAGGGCCAGGGCGGCGGCATTCTTTTCGCAGAGGCTGGCGGGCTCATAGGTCCAGCCTTTGGCCAGGCGGGCTTCCTCGTGCGCCAGAGACCAGTGGGCAAAGAGGCCGATCGGCGGTGCCAGGAGGCGTGTAAGCCAGCCGAAGGTGGCATAGATATCCTGGAGCAGGGCATCCATTTTTGCGGCCAGCTCAGGCTGATTCCGGTACCGTTTGCGCATCGCCCAGATGGCGCCGGCGTAAGTGGAGCGCAGGGGAAAGACTTCCCGGGCAAAACGCCGCCGGATCCGCCCGGGCGGCTGATCCTGATACCGCTGCCAACCCCGCAATAATACCCGGATCAAGCGGAACAGGCTGGGCCCGTTGACGGCAAAATCGCGCCGGAAGGCAGCGAGGAGAAACTGTTCTTCCATGCCGGGCGGGATATGCTTATGGCGGTAACTAAAGCGATATTGTCCGTGGGCGTCGGCGAGGGGAAACTCCGCCTCCGGTAAAAGCGCGCCCTCCCCGCGGACCTCATCGTAGAGGGGCGTCCCGGGATTGGGCGTATAGAGCATGAACTGGTGAAACACCGTGTTATGGCTCACGGCGTAATCGGTGAGGGCCGCCATGTTTTCCGGGGTATGGCCTTCCAGGCCGATAATGGACGAGCCGAGGACCCGGATGCCATGGGACTGCAAACGCTCCACGAGCGCTTTTGTATCCACCCCGTCGAGCTTCCGGTAGGCGCTGTTTTCGCCTTCCAGGCCCATCCAGACCCAGCCGACCCCCAGCCCCACCAGCTGTTCCATGGTATAGGAATTCAGGACCCGGGCGGAACTGAAAACGGAAAGCGTCCATTCCTTATGATGTTCTTCCATCAGTTCCAGCAGGCGCAGCGCCCTTTTCCGGTGGAGGAGAAAATTTTCGTCCAGGACAAAAAAGGACCTAATTTTCAGTTCTTCGGCAATGCGGCACATCACGGCGAACAGTTCGTCCCCCGTTTCAAAGAAATTGACGAAATTTCCCTTGCCGCCGAAGAGGGCCGACGTGGAGCAGAAGTTGCAGCCCACGGGGCAGCCGACGGAGGGGATGAGGATCGCCGCCGTTCCCTTCGGATTATGTCCGATATCGACACCCATGATCCGGGCGTTGAAACAGGAAAGGACGGCGGGATGGCGGATGGCGGCCTGTTCATCTTCGCCGAGGAAGCCGCGAAACCAGCGGATGCCGTCGCCCCGGACGATAACATCGGTGTCGACGAGGTCGGCGAGATTGTCCTTGCTGGCAATGTGGCCGCCCAAGACGATCAGGGCCTGCGGCTGGTACTGGCGGATGAGTTCACACATCCGGTTCACTTTCCCGATGTTGGCAATGATGGCCCCGATGCCGATGACATCGTAGTCATTTTCCCGCAGCTCCTCGATAAAACGTTCACGGGTGGGAAAATCCAGGAGCGTGCAGGGGGCTTCGACATTGGCCTGGATCAGCGTCAGTCCGAAGGAGCGGTGAAACATGCGCAGGGAAAAGCCTTCCTGAACCCGCGTGACCTGATTATGATATAGTTCCATCGGATTGACGGCCCGGCTGCCGTACTCATCGTCCTTAGCGTAAGGCCCGAAGACACTGGACAATAATATGCGCGTCTCCTTGCCTTTAGTAAGTGAGAAATTATTTCTCGAGTTTTTTTGGCAAGAAATAA
>Ga0209514_10000361_pt1 | contig 96077 bp, 77 predicted proteins | sample Subgrocontami58m_FD_187452 | JGI IMG/M metagenome (GOLD analysis project Ga0209514, IMG submission 187452) | Subsurface groundwater microbial communities from S. Glens Falls, New York, USA - GMW37 contaminated, 5.8 m (SPAdes) (version 3) | ecosystem: Environmental > Aquatic > Deep subsurface >... | reverse complement strand
CTTTGCCACCAATAATATGATCTTTGGCATCGCGCATTACATGAGCCGCATGAGCAAGTACCTGACGCTCTACCCCGGCGACGTGTTGTGGATGGGTACCGACGGCGTGCCCCAGAACGTCAAGCACGGCGACGTAATTGAAATAGAAATCACCGGCGTCGGCGTACTGCGCAACCCCGTCAAAGTGGAAGGGCGCTAGGCCCAACCTAATCTTGCGTACTCCAAGGAGTCTGCCTCCCAGAGGTCGGAGGTAGGCTCCTTTTCCATCCAGATCTGTTATAGGCGGCGTCTCAGTTGACACAAGGGGATAAAGAACGTTGTCATTGCTACGAAAATAGCTTCCTCCCTCCTTGCGGGGGAGGATTGAGGTGGGGGCGCTCCACCGGTCGCCCCCATCCTAGCCTTCCCCCGTCAAGGGGGAAGAGACAACTGGCAAGACATTTTCATTGGTACGGGTGCCCTTGACTATGGGCATGAATGATTCCGAGCACCGATGCAATCGGGACAATCGGTCTCGGAATCTCTCATGGTTGCTACCACAGAGGCATCGCGCCTTTGCTGAGAGGTAAGTCCCGACGGCGTCGGAATTCGCCGACGTCCCGATTTTATCGGGACTGCTCAGAATGATCCCGATGGAATCGGGACGGGCCGTGCGTCAAACGTCACATTGCCTATTTTGTGTGTCAGTTAGTATAAGGAGGTCGCTATGGACTTGGGCATAAGAGGCAAGACTGCTCTGGTCACCGGAGGTAGCCGCGGGCTAGGGCGGCAATCGGCCCTCGCCCTGGCGCGGGAGGGTTGCAACGTCGCCATCTGCGCACGGGGGGCTGAAGCCTTGACGCAGACGGTCGTAGACCTACTCGTCATGGGCGTTCACGCCGTCGGCGTTCAAGCAGACGTTGCGACTTCCGAAGGCACCGAAAAAGCCTACCGTGAAACGACGGCAGCCCTAGGGCCTGTGGACGTGCTGGTCAACAACGTCGGTGGCTATACGGGCCGCGATTTTGCCACGGCAGACGACGCTGCCTGGGCAAGCACCTTGCAGCTCAACCTGTTTTCCGGCATTCGCCTCATCCGCCTGTGCCTGCCCACCATGCGACAGCGAGGCTGGGGCAGGATCATCAGCATTGCCTCCATCTTCGGACGCGAATACGGCGGCGGCCTGACCTACATGACCGCCAAGGCCTCCCTCATCGCCTTCTCCAAGCATCTGGCAATGGAAGTCGCAGGGAGCGGCGTCACCGTCAACACCGTCGCTCCCGGCTCCATCACCTTCCCCGGCAGCAACTGGGAACGGTTTCAGCAGAACAACTCCAAAGAGGCGGTGGACGAGTTCGTTCGCCACAACCTGCCCATGGGTCGCTTCGGCTGGCCTGAGCCTATCGGCGCTACAGTCGCCTTCCTCGCTTCGGCCCACGCCGATCTCATCACCGGCGATTGCATCAACGTGGATGGTGGCCAATCGCGCTCGCTCATCTAACCGGCTGCGGAAAAGGGGAGTGCAGAGGGGTTTTACCCCTCTGCTGGGAGTCTGAGGGTGTCCCTCAGATATAAATTATCCCCCTTCCTGGAAGGAAGGGGGTCAGGGGGATGGTCAAAGGGAGTTTTTCAGCACCCTGTTAATACAAAACTGCTGCATGAGCAGACCTATACCAAACCAATACTCACCCTACCCGTTAGTCCTACACAAACTACGTGTTTCACAGTAGTTACGTAGTTCTGGAATGGAGGACAATGCATCAGTAGCGCATTGGAAGTGCATACATACAAGGAGGGCATCATGTTCGGCAAAGTTTTTGGTTCCACCAAACGGCGCATCGGGCTGGCACTAATGGTGGCGTTGCTTCTCGTGGCGTTGCCCGCCGCCGCTTTTGCAGGAAAAGCAGGCGCTCCATTTACAGCAAACGGCATCGTGTACCTGACCGACCCGGGCCAGGTGGAATTGGATGTTGAAGGGAAGTCCGGCATCATCAAGCAAGAAACCGAGGACGAGCAGATTCAGGGGACTATTGTCGTGGATGGCGACGGGTGGTCTCTGGACGGCCAGACCCTCTTGGTAGTGGTAAGCCACGATTCCAAGGTATTGTATGACCTGAAGGCCAACCCGGGGCTTTGGACAATCAAGCATGGCAAGTCCCAGGAAAAGGTGGACTTGTACCTGCTGAGCGGGGAAAAGGTTTTTACAGGCCAGTCCAAGGCAGGGCTCACCGGATGGTTTGATCAGTCCGTCTTCAGCCCGACCGGCGGATGCTCTGATGCGGATAACGCCTCTTACGCCCTCAAGGGGCAGATGATGGACATTGGTACCATCATCCTGGAAGGCGTGGGAAGCTATGCAGGCCAGAGCGCTGATGGCGACTGGGCTGCCGGCCTTGAAGCCCGCTGCGGCGTCATGGGTCCACTTCCCTTCCCGATTCTAGCCGGCCAAGTGTCCATGAGCGGCATGCATTTCTCCAAGAACTAGCCATAAGTTGCTACGAAAGCGCCGTACTGTAGGGAGCAAGCCATGCTTGGCAATCGGGAGATACGGGAAGAATGGGACACCCGGCGCCTGTGGGACCGCTATTGCGGTTTCCTGGATCTGGACATGGGGGCTTTCATGGACATTCAGGAGCAGCTCCTTATGGAGCAGGTCAGCCTCCTGTCCAAGAGCCCCCTGGGCCAGAGCATCTTCCAGGGCAAAGCGCCCGCAGACCTCCGGCAGTTCCGCTCCCGTGTCCCCCTAACGTGCGGCAAGAGCTACCAGGGCTTCCTGGTGGAAGGGCAAGAGGCAACCCTGCCTGAAGCTCCCGTGGCGTGGGCGCACACCACTGACGACGGCGGCGAGTTCAAGAAAATCCCCTACACTCAGCGGGCCTATGACCGGCTCATTGACCACACCGTAGCCTGCGCCGTCCTCGCCGCTGCGAGCAGACGGGGGGACTACTCCTTGCCCAAGCAGCCCCGTACCTTGTTCCACATTCCGCCGCCTCCGTATCTGACGGCGTTGGTAGCCCAGGGGCTCTATGATCGGGGCCTCTTCTCCCCTGTCATTCCGTTGGATAAGGGGAACGAGCTTGATTTTGCGGAGAAGATCCGCTTCGGCTTTGACGCTGCCCTCAACTCAGGGGTAGACGTCATCGGTTCCAAGAGCAGCATCCTGGTGCGCATGGGCGAGGGTTTTGCCGAAGCCTCCGGCCGGCAAAAACACCTTCCTGCAAACGCCTGGCGGCCAAGCGTCGCCTTGCGTCTGTTGCGCGCCGTGGTCCGCAGCAAATTACAGCATCGCCGTATCCTGCCTAAGGACCTGTGGCCTACCAAAGCCATCCTTTGCTGGGGCACCGATACGGAGCTGTACCGCGAGAGGATCGCGGAGTATTGGGGGCATGAACCCTATGAGTTCTTTGCCTCTACCGAAATGGGCATCATCGCCATGCAAAGCTGGCGCAAAAAGGCTATGACTTTTGTGCCCGACAGCGCCTTTCTGGAGTTTATCCCTGAAGACCAGTGGCTGGAGTCCCGCCGCAACCCTGCGTTTATCCCGCAGACGTTGCTCATCAACCAGGTGCGGCCCGGGCAGACCTACGAGCTGGTCATCACGTCCTTTCACGGCATGCCGTTCTTGCGGTATCGCGTAGGCTTTCTTGTGCGAGTGGAGGCGGCGGAAGACCGGGAGGCGGGCATCAGCCTCCCGCAAGTGCGGCTGGTGGACCGGTGCGACTCCATCATAGACGTTGCCGGCTTCACCCGCTTGGGGGAGCGCAGCATCATACGGGCATTGGAGGCAGCCAACGTCCGGCATAACGGCTGGTTTGTCCGCAAAGAGCGCGACGGCGAGCAATCTACGCTCCACCTGTACATTGAGACAAAGGGCGAGTTGAGCGCCGAGGAGGTAGCCCAAGCCGTCCATCAAGGTCTTATGGATACGGACCACGACTACCACGACCTGAACACCATGCTTGGCCCTCATCCAATAAAAGTCACGCTGCTGCCCTTGGGGGCTTTCCAGCACTATACCGAATTGAGGCTGCAACAGGGCGCCTCTTTCTCTGAATTGCGCCCTCCACGGGTGAATCCTCCTGACTTTCAAATCAAAGATCTCCTGCAAGCGAGCCTGCTGCAACCAGCGTAGCGCACAGTTCGGGGAAATGACTTATACTCTTGTTGGCTTGTCCTTGCCAAAGGTAGTGGCTTTTGCCGGACTGCCTGCTCCTGCGCACTCGTTGATTGCGCGTCATATAAGGCCCAGGGCACGGACTTACCCCTGCTGTCTCCATGCGCACATAACGCCTGATGAACGTCTACCTCATTCTGCCGCTTCTGGCCTTTGCCCTTAACGGGCTGCTGGCTTATCCCGTTCTGCGCGCCAGCCCCAGAAATCCAGCCAACCAGTCTTTCTTCCTTTTCCTTGTCTCCATGTCCCTCTGGGGCCTTACGCTCTTTGCTATGCGCAACAGCCCTACGCTGAGCCAGGCCCTATTCTGGGAACGCACCGTCTTGCCTACCTTCATCGGCGCAACGCTGTTTTTCTTTCACTTCTCCTTTCTCTATACCCATGTACGTCCCAAACGCTGGGTCCTGCCGGCAGCCTATGTCGCCGCCGTAATCATTATCGGTTTGATCCCGTTTGACCTATTGGTCACGGCCATGCAGCACAAGTTCTATGGATATGCGCCCAAAGTAGCCCCGCTTTTCTACGGCTATGTGCTCTTCCTGTACACCCTGGTTGCCATCGCGTTTCTTAACCTTGGGCAGGGATACTTCAACGCAGCTACTGACGAAGACCGCAACCGCGTCAGCTACATCATCGCCGGCCTTATCTGTTCCGTTCTGGGCGGCACCACCGACTTCTTGCCGGTCATTGGACTGCCCGTGTACCCCCTGGGCATCGTGGGGAACATCCTCTTCGCCCTGTTGGTGACGCTGGCAATCCTCCGCCAGCACCTCTTTGACATTCGCTTGGCGCTGCGCAGGGGCGTAACCCTCACCCTCATCAGCGGCGCGGTTGGCACCCTGTACGTCGGCCTGTTTCTGTTGATCAATCAAGCCCTGCACATGCTGGGCTTCACCTTCCCCGTCTGGTTGCAAATCGTCGCGCTGGTGTCCGCGGGCATGGCGCTCCAGCCCTTCTACGGCAGGGTGCAGCAGTCGGTAGACCGCATCTTTTATCAAGACCGGTACGACTATCTCAGGGCGCTGGAACGGTTTGCCCAGGAAACAAAAGAGATTAACGACTTCAATCTCATATCGGAAACGCTGGTTCGCCTGTCCACCCTGGCTATGAGCTCCAAGTGGGCGTGCATCGTGCATCCAACTCCTTTTGATGGGAGGCTCGTCCTTGGCGCCACCCACGGTGAACGGCCTGCCTTACCCCTCATCACGGTAGCCAGCAGCAGTCCTCTCGTCCGCTGGCTCCAGCAGCGGGAACAAGCGGCCCTGGCTAGAGAAGTCCAAGTGCTGCCGCAATGGCTGTCCATGCCCCAATCGGAGATGGACTCCTGGCACGCTCTGGACGCCAAGGTCTATGTCCCTCTGCGCGGCAAGTCGGGACTTACCGCTATCCTCCTGCTGGGAGAGAAAAGCCCTGCAAGCCCCTATTCCCGCGAAGACCTTCGCGTACTCCAATCCGTGGCGAACCACGCCGCCATCGCCATGGAGAATGCGAGCCTCTACCAGGAGATTAGCGCGCAGTTGGAACGCGGACGGCGCAGGCTGGCAGCCCTGCAAGAGGCGACAAGCCGGTTGGCTCTGGAGGAAGACCCGGACCGGGCTCTCCAGAACCTAGTAGGAGTGGCCCGGGAACTCTTGGATACGGAGCGCATCGTTCTGGCCGTCTACAGCCCGCTTCACCAGGTGAACCAGATAGTCACATCAGGCGTTTCCGGGGATGAAGAGCTCCGGCTTCGCCATTTCTTGGACCTCCGCCTCTCATCGCGTATAGACTACGGGTCCTCAGAGTTATGGGCCTTCGTGCTTGGCAATGAAGAGTTTGCCTCGCCGGAGACGTTGCGCGCCTCCTTCGTGACGAAGAACAGAGGGACCGGCGTATTTGAGCTGGCAGGCAGGACGCACGGCCAGCCCTTCCTTGCCGACGATGAACGGCTGCTCAACCTGTTCACCGTCCTTGCCGGGGTGCTGCTGGACAACGTGGACCTATACGAGGACGTGGCCCAAGAACGGCGCACCCTGGCGGCCATCCAGGAGAGCATGGCCGAGGGGCTTATCGTCCTTGCCCCAGACCGGCACATCCTGTACTGCAATAGGGCGGCAGAGCTGCTGCTCAACGTTCAGGCTACCCGATCTGTGGGCCGGCGGATTGAAGAAACCCTGCGATTCAAAGCTGCCGATTTTGAGACCGCCCAGCAACTTGAAACGCTGCTCGCATCTATTGCCAGCCCGCCAGAGACCCCAAGGACTCTGGACATCGGCATCGTCAACCCGCAACGGCAAGACCTCTCTATTACCTTCTTCTCTATCCCTGCCGAACAAGACCTCATGATGACCGGCATCCTGGTGCGAGACGTCACACAGGAGCGAGACTTGTCCCGGCGCAGGGACGACTTCGTTTCCATCGCCTCTCACGAGCTGCGCACGCCCATGACGACCATCATGGGCTTTTCAGAGCTGCTGCTTGCCCGCGATCCCGGCCCGGAAGCACGGCGTGAGTGGCTGCACTACATTCATAGAGACATCCAGCGACTGGCCTCCATTGTGGAAGACCTGCTGAACATCTCGCGCATCCAATCAGGCCGCATAAAAGTTGAAGTGGAGCCGCTGGACCTCGCTGACCTCGCCGCAGGCCTGAGCATCGTGAAGGCAAGCACGTCGCGACATCCAGTGCAGCTACACATCCCCAAGGACTTGCCGTTGGTCATTGCCGACCAGCAGAAACTCATCCAAATCCTCAATAATCTTGTGGACAACGCCATCAAATACAGCCCGGCGGGCGGGATCGTCACCCTTCGTGCCTGCCACGATGCCGCCAACAACCGAGCTGTGGTCAGCGTCCAAGACCAGGGCATCGGCATCGCAGAGGAAGACCGGCAGCGCCTGTTCACCATGTTCCACCGGATCTCCAGACCGGAAACCCAGGGCATTCGGGGTACCGGCCTTGGCCTCTACATCGTCAAAGAGATGGTGGAGCTGATGCACGGGGAAATATGGCTGGAAAGCCAGGTGAACCACGGGACCACCTTCTTTTTCTCACTGCCGTGCCAACCCGCGGCCAACCAGCCAGAGGACGTCGGTTCCCCGGAGTTGGCGCGCCACGCTTCCAAGTAGCGCGTGAAACTGCGATGCTCAGGAGCGTGTCTCAGAAATCATTGTCTTGCTACGAAAATACGGGGTCAGCCGTCGTCTGTGCGTAGAGGCGCAAGGCTTGCGCCTCGTCCTCTCTCCGCTGCGGAGAGAGGACTACAGGAGAGAGGTCACGGCGGCCATGATGAATAACACCTCCATTTTCGTTGGTACGGGTGCCCTTGACTATGGGCATGAAAGATTGCTACGAAAATACGGGGTCGGCCATTGTCATGCTGAACGAGTCCAAAGGACATCGTGAAGCATCTCTCCCTGTACGATGGCGTCACGGTTCTGGGCCCTGTCACACGTTTGCCCAAACGATGCAGCAGAGATGCTTCGGCTTGCGGGCCTCAGCATGACAACAATCCCTGCTGGCAAAGACCGCAGGCTGCCACTGCGCGGAGGGAGACTGCTCTTTTCATCCTTGCAGCTAGGCCGGGCCGGCCTACGCGGTCAAATGCTTCATGCGCTCTGAGGCCCTTGGACAGCGGGCAGGTGGATGACAAACTTCGTGCCTTTGCCCACTTCACTTTGCACGTCAATCCGTCCGTTGTGCCGTTGAACAATGCCGTAAGCTACGGCCAACCCCATCCCGGTGCCCTTGTTCCCCTTGGTAGTAAAGAACGGTTCAAAGCAACGTTTCATCACCTCTTGAGGCATCCCCTTGCCCGTGTCCTCCACGTCTATGCGAACGCCCCCGGGTCCCGTGGCAGTCCGTATCCTAATAGCGCCCTCTAGAGGTATGGCGTCAACCGAGTTGATGATCAGATTCGTCAGGACTTCTTTGAGCTCTGTGGGATTGCCCATGACGTGCGCGCCGGGCGAGAGATCAAGACCTAGCGCTATAGACTTCCCTTCGGTTACCGCCTTCTTCTGCCAAACATAGCTGGTAAGGTCTGCGGCCTCCCGCACCAGCAGGTTCAGATCAAGCAGAGAGAAAGGTTCCGATTCGTTTTTTGGACGGTAGAACTCCCGCAATCGGTCCACAATGTCTCCCGCGTTTTGCGCCGCAGCATTGCAAATGCGGACGTACCGCAGGAGCTCCTCTTTATTTTCCAGTACCTCCGGCCTTTCCAAGATGAGCGAGGTAAGGCCCACTATGGGAGTCAGTGCATTATTGAAGTCATGCACGATCCCGCTTGCCATGGTGCCCAATGCATTCAGACGCTCCTGCCTCACCGACTGCGCTTGCGCATCACTGAGTTGCCGCAGTGTCTCTGCCAATCGCTGGTTGGCGGCCTTGAGATTGTCCTCCGTGGCCCGCTGCTCCGTAACGTCCCGGACCACGGCCATGACGGCTGCCTGTCCTTTGTAGCGGATAGCGACGTTGGATGTCTGTACAGTCCGAAGCTGGCCGTCAAACCGCCGCAAGTGAAACTCCGCGAACGGCTCTGGGAACTGACGCCCTTGAGCCCTTGCCAGGTGTCGCAAGAGAATAACCGGCCTCTCCTCCTCAAGGTACATCGCGTCAATCGGCTGGTTGATCACCTGGCTCGTATCGGAAGCGCCTACCAGCTTGAGGTACGAGCTATTTGCGAATACCCGCAACCCGTTGACGGAAACCGTTATGCCTTCCGCTGCGTTCTCCACCACCGCGCGGTATTGACCTTCATTCTCAGCCAGGGCTTGTTCGGCCTGCTTCAATTCCGTAACGTCCCGTATGATGGAAAGCCGTGCCGGACTCCCTCGGAAGTTCATGGACGTACCGGATGCTTGCACCCAGCGCACCTCGCCCGAAGGCCGGAGGATCCGGTACTCCACGATTGCCGGCGTCCGTTCGCCTCGTTGCCGCGCTTCCTGCCGGGCAAGTATCCGTCCCCGATCTTCTGGGAAGACCCAGGCCAGCGGCATTAAGTCCTGGGCTTCTCTCTCTGAGGATAAGCCGTGCATCTCCAGAAACGCTTTGTTGACGAAAAGCGCCCTGCCTCTCTCCGAAACAAGAATGCTTTCGTGAGCGCTATCTACTACAGCTTGCAGGAGCGTTTGCTGCTCCCGCAGTTCACGCTCAAGCAAGACCCTTTCGGTAACGTCCCTCGCAGCGCCCTCCACACCAATGAGTTGTCCCTTTGCATCCCTTCTGGCCACCACCACATCTTCCATGTGCCGGTACTCCCCGGTATCCTGCCGCCGCATCCTATAGCTGCGTGTGCAGGCGTCAGCCCCTTCCAACAACCGTTGTGTCTGGCGGGATAGCATCGTCACGTCGTCAGGATGGATGATGTGCAAGAACAGCTCAGGGTCGCAATAGAAATCCGCGGGCGCATAGCCAAGCAACTGCTTCACTTGACCGCTGACAAAATCCACACGCCCGTGAAAAAGGTCTCCGCTGACACGATAAACGATCTCCGGCAGGGTCTCCATCAAATTGCGGTAAGACTCCTCGCCTTCCTGCAACGCCTGCCGGAGTGTCCTTTTGTCCGAAATATCCCGGACCGAAGCGATAACCAGGAGTCCTTGTGCGGATTGCACAGGGTTGAGGGCAATGTCCACGGGGAAGAGGCTCCCATCTTTACGGCGACCGGTTAGTTCCAGACCGGCGCCCATGGGTCTTGCCCTTGGCAACTCGTAAAACCGCGAACGGTGCTCGGTGTGGACCGCTCTAAGATGCTCGGGGATCAAGAGCTCTGGAGGCTGGCCGGCAAGCTCTTCCAGGCTGTAGCCGAAAAGCAGTTCAGCCTGATGGTTTGCGTGGAGGAGAACGCCCTCTGCATTGATGACGAGGATAGCGTCGGGCATCACGTCCATGAGCCATTCCGCCTGCTCGCCCGTCAGCTTCTGCTTGTCCATGCCGGCCTTGAAAGGCTCATTGTTCAGCATATTGTTGCTCGGGTGACGCTTCAGTCCATTGTGCAAATACAGGCATCCGGCGAGTAGCTCATCTATGCAGCAGGCGCGCCTTGTCTTCTCTGAAGGACTACCCTATCCCCCGCTAATCCCCCGGCGGAACAGAGACGTACCGACGTGACCACGTTGGTGGGTGAAACAGCAGTTCACTCTACAGTATCGGTTAAGAACTTGGTGTTGTCAAAGGGTTTTTCGTTAAGAAGTTATTAAGATTGGCGAGGAAGTTGCTCTTTCAACCGCGAGTTCCATAGTTTCTCTCACCGGCTCTTCATGCAAAATACGTACATACACATAGTCTATTTCGCTTATTATGGGTTGGTTTCCGCAACGTACCCATCTTAGGAGGCTTCTGCGGTTCTGTTTGCATTAGCGTGTTATTTAATCCCCCCACTAAAGTCGGGGGGTAACCCAAGCTAAACCTGGCACTTTAGTGCCAGGACACATCAACACCACCGAGAAGCAAACAGAACCGCTTCTGCTCCCGACTACCATTCCCTCCAGGACTCTGCTATAACTACGGAAATGCCTTAATGAGCTTGCCAAGTCCAAAGGAGCAGCCATGAAGCTCGGCGCCATCTTCCCCCAGCTTGAAAGCGGTTCCGACCCCGGGGCCATTCGGGACTACGCCCAGACCGTGGAAGGCCTCGGTTATAGCCATCTGTCCATCTATGACCACGTCCTCGGGGCGGACCCAACGCACTACAAAGACTGGCGCGGCCCCTACACCACCCAAAGCCTCTTCCACGAGCCTTTCGTGCTGTATGGCTACCTGGCCGCCGTCACGCAAAAGCTGGAGCTTACCACCGAGATCATCATCCTGCCCCAGCGTCAGACCGCCCTGGTGGCCAAGCAGGCCGCGGAGTTGGACATCCTCAGCGGAGGCCGCCTGCGCCTCGGCATCGGCGTCGGCTGGAACCAGGTGGAGTATGAGGCTTTGGGCCAGGACTTCCACACCCGCGGCCGCCGCAGCGAGGAGCAAGTGCGCCTCCTGAAAGAGCTGTGGACAAAACCGGTCGTAACCTTTGCGGGCAAATGGGACAAGGTCACCGCGGCCGGCTTGAACCCCCTGCCCGTCCAGCGGCCCATACCCGTCTGGTTCGGCGGAGGCGAAGAACCGGTGCTGCGCCGCATTGCTAGATTGGGCGACGGCTGGTTCCCCCAGGGTTCCCCCACAAGCGCACAGGTACAGCAGCGCATGGACCTGCTCAGAATCTACGTGCGGGAAGCTGGCAGGGAGATGAGCGCCGTCGGCATTGAAGGCCGCCTCGGCGCCGCCAACGCCACCCAGGATGATTGGGTCAAGGGCGCGGCTGCCTGGCGCGATCTTGGAGCAACCCACCTCTCTCTGAACACCATGGGCGCGGGTTTCACATCCCTTGCCCAGCACCTTAACGCCCTGCGCAGCTTCAAGGATACTGTAGGATAGCCATTTGAAATAGGAGTGTGCAGAGGGGCGATGCTCCTCTGCCGGGGATTGGGGTGTCCCAGCTTTGCACGAAAACCCAGGAAGGTGCAGGGAACGCGAGTTCCCACCGGGGGTCTGGGGGTGTCCCCCAGCACTTCTCCCCCTTCCCTTGAGGGAAGGGGGCCAGGGGGTTAGGTAGCTGCGCAGCAGTCGGCCCTGTCGGCAAGCCAAGTCCATTTGCTACGAAAATAGCTTCCTTCCCCCTTGCGGGGGAGGATTGAGGTGGGGGGGCGTCTCCTGCTCTCCTTCTTCCTAGCCTTCGCAGCCAAGGGGGAAGAGACAGCCGGCAAGCCATTTTCATCGGTACGGGTGCCCATAACTATGGGCATGAATGATTCTGAGCAGAAACCCCGATTCAGGACACTATATGCAAGAAAGCCGACCTTTTTGTGCAAGGCTCCGGCAGTTTACCAAAAGGAGAAACCATGCCTCAGCAGCTTGCAGGCATCCACTTCATGATGCCCACCCCCTTTGACGACAAAGGCCGGATCATTGAGGACGACATTCCCAAACTGGTGGACCTGGCCGCCAAAGCATTCTGCGCCGGTGTCGTCTGCCTGGGCGAAATGGGGGAGCACCAGCGCCTCATGGAGTCCGAACGCGCCCTCATCATCAGCGCCACCGTCGCCGCCGCCAAGGGCAGGCTCAAGGTGACTGCTGGAGCCACCGCCCAGGGCGCCTATGCGGCGGTACAGTACGCAGCCCAGGCCAAAGAGTTGGGGGCCGATGCCGCTATGGTCTCGCCTCCCATTACAGTCCGCACCAACCTGGACGCCGTGTTCAGCTACTACAAGTCCATTGACGACGCCGTGGACATCCCTCTCGTCGTACAGGACTTCCCCCAGACCAACAACGTCGTCATGCCCCCGGTCTTCCTGAAGCGCCTCAATCAGGAGTTGGACCACGCCCTGTATCTGAAGCTGGAAGACCCGCCGACGCCCCCCAAAGTCACCGCGGTGCGCAATCTCACCGGCGACGACATGGGCATTCTGGGCGGCCTAGGCGGTTCCTTCCTGCTGGAAGAGCTACAGCGTGGGGCAATAGGAACCATGACCGGGTTTGCCTTCCCGGAGGTCCTGGTCGCCGTACACAAGCACCTCCTCAACGGCCAGCACGACCTGGCCCAGCAAGTCTTCTATCATTACCTGCCCCTGATTCGCTACGAGAACCAGCAAGGCATTGGCCTCGTCCTGCGCAAGGAAGTGCTCAAACGGAGGGGTGTCCTGCGTTCCGCCGCCCTCCGGCAGCCCGGCCCCTCCATTGACGACACTACCCGCCAGGAGTTGTTCCGCACTATAGACGCCCTCGGCCTGGAGTAGCAGTGACAGGGACGATATGCCCCTTGACACAAGGGGGCACATCGTCCCTGTCACTTACTTAGGAGCGCGTTAGCAACACCGCACCGTGAACGGTGCGGTACAGTTTGTCCGTTTACAAACGACCTCCTTTGTGTTGCCAATAAATACAAGAGTGCTCATCTCCTACCCTCTTTGCGCCCTTCCCGTAGACCTCTCTTCAGCTATGGTTTAGGGGGCATCGCCCAACTCTGGCGTGGTTGCCTTTGCCCACCCTGCTGTACCATACTGGGTGCGGACATTCTCCCAATCCAGCGAGGCCGTCCCATGGACCAAAACGCACTCCTCGTTCCGACCGAGGACTTGACCTGCACCTGCGATCCAGACAGCTTGGGTTTTGAATCTACAGAAGAGCTTTCCCCCCTGGAGGGGACCGTGGGGCAAGACAGGGCTATCAGCGCCCTGGATTTTGGCCTCAACGTTGACACTCCAGGCTACAACATCTTCGTCGTCGGTTACCCCGGCACAGGGCGCACCTCTACCCTGACCGGATTCTTGCAGCGTATCGCCGCAGAGCAGCCTACCCCCAACGACTGGTGCTACGTCCACAATTTCCACGACCCTCTCCAGCCTGTCGCCATCAGCGTGCCGCCCGGCATGGGCCGCAAGCTGGTGCAGGACATGGAGGAGCTGCTTCGCGACTGCCAGCGCGACATCCCACGCGCCTTTGAAAGCGACGAGTACCGCGCCAACGTGGAACAGGCCATGCGTAACATTCAGTCTCAGCGGGAAGCCATTTCCCAGCGCATAGAGCAGGAGGCCCAGCGCCAGGGCTTCCTCGTGCAGCCGTCGCCCTCGGGCATCGTCACCACACCCATCATTAACGGCCAGCCGATCAGCCGGGAGATGTTCAACATCCTTGCCGACGACGCCAAGGCCGCCCTGCGCATCAAGAGCGAAGCGCTGCAAGAGTTCATCAACCAGCGCCTCATTGAGCTGCGCCGGGTAGAGCGTGAGGCGTTTCACCTGCGCTCCCAGGTGGATAGAGACCTGGTGCGCTCTGTGACGGCAACCATATTTGCAGAGCTAAAGCAGACCTACAAAGATGTTCCAATGTTACTGGCGTACTTTGAAGACGTGCAGGGGGACATTGCGGAGCACGTAGACGATTTCCGAAGCCATGAAGAACCATCGCAGCAGCAACAGCAGGAACAAAACACCCCCGACGCAGCGGTAATGCAAAACCTCATGGAAGCGGAGCGCTACACCCGCTACAAGGTGAACGTCCTTGTTGACAACAGCCGCACCAAAGGCGGCCCCGTCATCTTTGAATGGAGCCCTTCCTACTACAACCTCTTCGGCCGGGTGGAGTACCGCCCGCGCTTTGGCCTCGCCGCCACCGACCTGACCATGGTCCGCCCCGGGGCCGTCCACCTCGCCAGCGGCGGGTATCTCGTCTTGCAGGCCAAAGACGTGCTGAGCACGCCACTGGGCTGGGAGACCCTGAAGCGCGTGCTGCGCAGCGGTGAAGCCCGCATTGAAAACCTGGCCGAGCAGTTCAGTTCCATTCCTACGTCCACCTTGCGCCCCCAACCCATCCCCGTGAACCCTAAGATTATCCTGTTGGGCACACCCTACCTCTACACCATGCTCCTGCGGGCGGATGAGGACTTCCGCAAGTTCTTCAAGGTGAAGGCAGATTTTGATCTCTCCATGGAGAAGACGCCGGAAAACGCGCGCTTCTACGCTTCCTTCATCTGCAACCGTAGCCGCGATTTCAACGTCAAACCCTTCCACAAGGGCGCTGTGGCAAAACTGGTGGAGTACGCCTCCCGCCTGGTGGAGGACCAGACGCGGCTGACCACTCGGTTCATTGACATCGCAGACCTGGTCACGGAAGCCGACTACTGGTCGCGGCACGACGGCAATGGCCGCCTGGTGTTGGCCGAACACGTTGCCAAGGCCATCCAGCAGCGCAACTATCGCTCCAACCTTACCGAAGAGCGCCACCAGGACTTGGTGGACGATGGGACCATCATGCTTGATACCAAAGGCGCAAAGGTAGGCCAAGTCAACGGCCTCAGCGTCCTTATGCTTGGCGACTACACGTTTGGAAGGCCGGTGCGAATCACCGCCAGTACCTCCCTGGGCCGAGGCCAGGTAGCCAACATAGACCGGGAAGCCCAGATGACCGGACGCATCCACAACAAAGGGTTTTTCATCCTCACCAGCTACCTTATGGCCAAGTACGGCCAGGAACGTCCGGTGAACATCCGCGCCTCCATCGGCTTTGAGCAGTCCTATGATGAAATAGAGGGCGACTCCGCCTCCGCCGCCGAGCTGTATGCCCTGCTCTCCAGCCTCGCCGATGTCCCCATCAAGCAAAGCATGGCCGTCACCGGCTCGGTGAACCAATTCGGCCAGGTGCAAGCCATTGGCGGGGCCATCTACAAGATTGAGGGCTTCTACCAGGTGTGCAAGTCCAAGGGCCTCACCGGTGAACAAGGCGTCGTCATACCCCGCTCCAACGTCAAGAACCTGGTGCTGCAAGACGAAGTGGTCCAGGCAGTGAAAGACGGCAAATTCCACGTGTGGGCCGTTGAAAGCATTGACCAAGGGATGGAGTTACTGACAGACATGCCCATGGGACAGCCTGACGCCAAAGGCAACTACCCCGAAGGGACCATCGGCAACGCCATCGCAAAAAAATTGGAGCACCTGGCAGAAAAGGCCCGCGAGTTGGGGCGCATGGCAGGTGACGGAGACCAAAGCGCCGGCGGCCAGACCGCTGCGCAGGGCCACGGCGGCTAAAGCAGGATGCAGAACCTCCTCATTGATACCGACCCCGGCACGGACGATGCCATTGCGCTGCTCATGGCCCTTAACGCCCCGGATGCACGAATCTTGGGCGTGACCACAGCAGGCGGCAATGCGTCTCTGGCCCATACCACCAAGAACGTCCTAGCCGTCCTGGAGCACATGGGCCGCACCCAAGTCCCCGTTGCCAAAGGCGCGAGCCATCCCCAGGCAGGCGGCCAGTACCGCTACGGATACGACTTCCACGGACATCGCGGCATCGGCGTCCACTTTCCCCACGCTTCAAACGTGGTGGCCCAGCAAGACGCCGCCGGCTTCATGGAACGCATCCTCACCGCCAGCGCGGAACCCGTCACCCTGCTGGCCCTTGCCCCACTTACCAACGTCGCCCATCTCTTGCAACGCGCTCCCTTGGCTGCCCGTCGCATTGCCCGCCTGTTGGTCATGGGCGGCGCCTTGGAGAAAGGCAACGTCACCCCCTATGCGGAGTTCAACTTCTACAACGATCCAGAAGCCGCTGCCCTGGTCCTTGCGTCCGGCTTGCCCGTGACCCTTGTCCCCTTGGAAACCTGCGCCCAAGTCATGCTCAACGTGAAGGACCTTGCCCGCTGGCGAGACGCGGACGCTCCCGCCGCCCGCCTGGCGGACCGCATCCTGTACAAATGGTTCCAGCGACAGCCCGGCCACCGATTGTACGACCCCTGCGACCCTTTGGCTCTGGCGGTTGCCCTTGCTCCCGCCATCGCAAGCTACGAGGTTGGTGCGGTCACCGTGGACACCAGCCAAAGCGAGACGCGGGGACGCATGGAGTTTCGTCCCGGCCCTGGGCCTGTCTCCGTCGCCAAACAGGTAGACGTGGCCGCCTTCCACAGTCTCCTGGACACGCTCCTGCTGAAGACCTAGTACCTAGTTTCGTAAGTAGCCGTTAGATAGTCCGTTCGCCCTGAGCTTGTCGAAGGGCGGCCGGATTCGTGCTTCGACGAGCTTAGCACGAACGGGTTTGGTAACGCCAAATATAATAAGTAGATACTAGCGCATAACTAAGCAACACCACAGCCTGAAGGCTGCGGCTTGAAGTCCCGACTAGTCGGGATTCACAGTGCGGTACAGGTTGTCCATTACAAACGACCTCTTTAGTAAGAGCCTGACCTCAGGCCACGAATCCACAGGTCTTAGGGAATGGATGGGACCAGCACCATCCACCCGCTTGCTATCTGAAAAAGCAACCTCGCCGTGCGAGGCCGAGGCGGCCAAGGAACCCGTAAAGACGTGCGAAGAAACCCCATACGTGATAGACTCCAAGTGTCAGCAGGGCCCCCTCTTGTTTGGACCTCTCTCCGGTTCAGTCAATCGGGTCCACCTCGCACGAATCCAGCCCTCTTAGCTAGTAGGATTTCCACTCCCCAAGGAGAATCCATGTCTCAACCTGCTCTTCCAGTTCTTATCCAGGGCGGCATGGGAGTAGACATCTCCAATTGGCAACTGGCAAAGGCTGTATCTTCGGCAGGTGGACGCACGGGCGGCAAGACTATGGGGGTGGTTTCCGGCACAGGGATTGCCATAGTGGTTGCCAGGCGATTACAGGACGGCGACAAGGGCGGACACCTCCGCCGCGCGTTTGACGCCTTTCCTTACCCTGAAATGGCGGAGCGCGTTTGGGATGCGTGGTTCATCAACGGCGGGAGGCCCGAAGGCCAGCCGTATCATTCCATTCCCATGGTCAACTTCAAGCTGAGACAAGACGTGTCCGAGTTGATCGTTTGCGCCAATTTCGCCGAGGTTTGGCTGGCAAAAGAAGGGCACAAGGGTATAGTCGGCATAAACTATCTGGAGAAGATACAGGCCCCGCGCCTTCCTGAAATCCTTGGAGCGATGATAGGCGGCGTTGACGTGGTGCTGATGGGAGCGGGTATTCCACACCAGGTCCCAGGAGTGCTTGACAGCTTCGCCGCCTACAAGCCTGCCTCATACTACCTAGATGTGGAAGGCGCAACGTCCAGAGAGTTTGCCATGACCCTCAATCCGGCCAGCCTTGTGCCGGAGAGGTTGATTGGGCGCATAAACAGGCCGGCCTTCTTCGCAATAGCCTCCACCAACATCCTGGCCCAGTACCTCTCCGACCCCCGAAGAACGACAGGGCGAGTGGACGGGTTTATTATGGAAGGCCCTACTGCCGGCGGCCACAACGCGCCCCCGCGAGACAGGACAAAGTTCAATGAACGAGGCGAGCCTGTTTACGGCGAAAAAGACGTGGTTGATCTGAAGAAGATGCGGCAGTTGGGAGTGCCCTTCTGGGTCGCCGGTTCCTATGCCCATCCTCAAAAGCTGGCGGAAGCCCTGGCAGAAGGGGCTACCGGGTGTCAGTTCGGTTCCATCTTCGCCCTTTGCCAGGAATCCGGCTTGAGGGATGACCTCAAACGGGAGGTCATAAGGTTGGCTTTCAGGCGGCAACTGGATGTGGTAGCGGATCCCAATTGCTCTCCTTCAGGTTTCCCATTCAACGTGGTACAGCTCCCACGGACAATGTCAGACCGGACCGTTACAGATGCAAGGACAAGAGTTTGCGATATCGGCTACCTGAGACATGCCTACAAGACTGACCGCGGCGGCGTTGCATTCCGTTGTCCGTCCGAACCGGTTGATACCTATCTCAGAAGAGGCGGCAAGATTGAAGACACCGTGGGAAGGCAATGCCTCTGCAACGGGCTGATGTCCACTGCCGGGGTGGGACAATTGCACCACGAGGGTGAAGAGCCACCGATTGTCACGCTGGGGCGCAACACGGATTTCATTCATGACTTGATTGATAATGAACATGAGTGCTATACGGCGTTGGATGCGCTCTCGTATTTGCTCAAAGAATAGCCTCAAGTTGTGGAGTGAAGCGATTCCCGGCTCTACCCCATGCATGCAACGTCCTCTAGAATCCCGTAGCTAGTCAAGGCTCTTAATGCTCCCTATGCTGGTACGGTAAGCGGTCTACTTCCGTGACGTGATAGGCCGCTACCAGCAAGGAGCGCATCTCTATGGCACGCCAAGCCGCAGCCATCACGCCCAGGCTACCGTCCTTCCACAAAGCCCTTTTGGGGTTCGTTGCTCTGGGTTTGACCATGGTCGTCGTGTCCATCACCTTGGCGGCTACCTATGCCTCCGCCTCGGCCCCGGCTACGCCTCAACCCATCGTCGTAACTGCCCCTTCGGCAGCCACCCTGCCGCCGGCTGGTCTCACGTCCTACATCAGCTCCGAGCCACTGCCTCCAGCGGCAAAGATTGTTCCGTCGCAATCCAACGCCGTTTTCCAGCCTGCAAACGGCTTTAGCTTGGCCTCTCTGCCGCATCGCGACTATCCCACGAACCTGGACGACCTATCGCCCTTACCGCATACTATCCAAGACCTCCTGCCCGTTTGGGCCAGTGAGCCTCCGCCTGCCAAGGACTATCCCACCAACACCGAAGGGCTGCCTCCCCTGATTCCAGCGACTCAATCCCTGATAGACGCCTACTACCCTCGTGTGCCGGCCCCCTTGGCCTCCCACATGCGGGACGCCCTGGCTCGTACCTTGGCAGCAGAGAGCTTTGTGGCCCAAGGTAACCTGCTGACCAACAGCGGAGGCGCGCTTGCCGGCGTACTGTTCACTCACGCTGCCGGCGCTCCGGGAGAGGTCTACGTCCATACGGTACGCCTGGGTAACGCCATTGACGGAACCTCTGTAGTGGACTCCTCCGCCGGCTGCACGAACTTGGAGGTGTGGACGGCCTCTACAACCCACTACGCACGCTGCAACGACCTGCTTGCCGCTGCCGCCGGCATGGTCGTGACCCCTTCCCAACTTGAGACGCTTCCCGTGGCCTTTCTGGAATCAATGCTCTTCCAATGCCAGGCCGTCAGTCTGCTCCCGTCGGACGCTACGAAGATCATTCCATCCGATGGCTATCTATGCAGCGGGGATGACCCTGAAAACATCGGCAGCTATGACCTGACGCTTTGGGTCGGTCAAGACTCTGGGTACGTAAGCGCCCTTGACCTGCGTAACCACACCGCCTCCGGCGAAGAGCTTGCCCTCCAGGTGACCTTCGGGCGCTTTGGCGAGGGGTCGGCGGTCATCCCCGGCTACTAGCTGGGTTCCCCTTGTCGCAAGAGCTTTTGCACGTAGGCGGAAAGACTTGCTTCCCCTTCCCTAACCCCTCATCCTGGCGTACCCTGTCCCCATGAGCATCCGCTTGCCATTGCCACTCTTGCCATCAGATCCTGCCCTGCGCAGCGGTTGTAGGGGCACAAGATTTGCGCCCCGTCTCTTCCCCTTCCCGTCGCGGGGCTTTGCCCGACAATTCAGGAGTTTGCCTCTTCTTGCCTAGCAGAGGTAGATTTTTCCCACCCACCCGCCCGCAATCGCTGGGGGACGCCCCCAGCGGCCCCCAGTAGGGAACGCGGTTCCCTTCACCCTCCTTGGCATGAAGGCAATTATCGGGCAAGGCCCCGTCGCGGGAAGGGGCCAGGGTTAGGTTCCTCCCTGCCACCCGCCTCTTCCCCGTACCCACCCCCGTCTGCTACCCTCCTTGCATAACGCCGTATCGCTCATAAGCAAACCCAAACCGGGCACTTCAGTGCCCGGGTCAGGAAATCCCCTGGGAAACTCCAAAAGCGCGAATCTCTGATTCGTTTCCTCAAAAAAATAAAACGAATCCCAGCTTGCAATCCTATCTGAAAAAGACCCTTCACAAGCACGAAAAACGAATCCTGGAGTCCCTCCGCCGCCTCTGCTCTATGCTCTCCCCCTTGCCCGTATGCCCGTATGCCCCTATGCTCTATGGCATGTCCATGCACGCCGTCTACACCGTAGCCCAGGTCGCCGCCTACCTGCGTGAGTCCCTGGAAAGCGACCCACTGCTTGCCGACCTCTGGCTCACCGGCGAGGTCTCCAACCTCACCCGCTCCACGGCGGGCCACGCCTACTTCACCGTCAAGGACGCCGAAAGCCAGCTTCGGTGCGTCCTCTTCCGTTCCGCCCGTGGCGGCGACCGTGGCGGTAGCCTCCTGAAGAACGGCGACGCCTTCATCCTCCACGGCAAAGTCTCCCTCTACCCCGCCCGTGGTGAGTTGCAGGTCGTCGTAGACCTCGTCCAGCCCGCCGGCGCCGGCGCACTCCAGTTGGAGTACGAGCGCCTCAAGGCCCAGCTAGAGGAAGAGGGCCTCTTTGACCCCAGCCGCAAGCGCCCCCTGCCCGTCTTCCCCCAACGCATCGGCGTCGTCACCTCGCCCACCGGCGCCGTCTTCCACGACATCTGCAACGTCGTCAGCCGCCGCTACCCCATGGCCGAAGTCGTCCTAGCTCCTGCCACCGTCCAGGGCGATAGCGCCGCCCCGGAGATCGTCGCCGCCCTTCGCGCCCTCAATACCCTTGGCGATATAGACGTCATCATCGTTGCTCGCGGGGGCGGCTCCCTGGAAGAGCTATGGGCGTTCAACGAGGAAGCCGTCGCCCGCGCCATCTACGCCAGCGCCGTCCCAGTCATCAGCGGCGTCGGCCACGAGACCGATGTCACCATCGCCGACCTCGTCGCCGACGTGCGCGCGCCCACGCCATCCGCCGCTGCCGAGCTTGCCGTGCCCGATGCCGCCCATCTCCGTCGTCAGGTCGCCATGTACGCCCAGGCCTCGGCCTCAGCCCTGCAGCGCGCCATCGCCGGCCGGCGACAGCAGGTGGAAGGCCAGGTCCATCATCTCCTGCGTTACGCCCCCAACGTCCACTACCACCACCAGCGCGTAGATGACCTCACCCAGTCACTCGCGCGGGGCCTCGCCCAGTCCCTGGCCCTCGCCCGCGAGCGCTTCGCCGGCCTGGAGCCTCGCCTGCACTCTCTGGACCCAGCCGCCATCCTTCAGCGCGGCTACGCCTACGTCCAGCACGCCGATACGGGCCAGCCGGTGCTCAGCGTCTCATCGGTGCATCCTGGCGACCCGCTAAAAGTCACCGTCCACGACGGCGATTTTGGAGCAACGGCGGTATAATAAGAGAGGCGTTTACCCCGGTAGGGGCGGGTTTGAACTCGCCCCTACAAATGCCCAAATGAAGGCCTACCATGAGTACCTACCACAGTCTCAAAACTGAACACGGTGGCCCTAAACATACCGAAGGCTACTGGGGCACAAAGGCCGAAGCCAAACAAAAGTCCCGTAAGAAGCGGCGACAGGAAGCCAAGAACAACGTTAGGGGTTCTTGATGTCTGAACCAATAATGACCCCAACGAGAGTAATCGGAGAGTTTGAAGCCTATCTTCCTGTTCCCATAGTGGTTGATTTCACGTTGTTGTCTGTTGATCTACAAATCTTTCAGTTAGAAATCAATGGCGCCCAAGTCCAAATTCAACCGATCATAGACGCCCCAATACCCGACGAATATGGGAACCTTGATAGTCCAAGAATTTGCCGAGCAATTGTCAGGATCAGCAAGCTCATTCAAACCCATCTCAATGACAAAATTTCTCCTGATCTGGCTTCCTTCCTTGTACCAGAGGAAGAAAAGGCATCATTTGAGCCTATTCTCGTGGAATCAGTGAGAAGGCTGGTGGTTGGAATCGCCCTAAGTACAGGCCAGTGGAACATCAACATGAAGCGCCCTGTGTGCAAGTATAGACGCATACGTAAGTTCATCAGCAAAGACCAAAACTTGGGTGAATACTATGGACCAGATAAGGGTGAGGATACGCTTCCTTCATGGGTTGAAAAAACGCTTCAGTCTCAACCTCTAGAAGTTCAAAAGGGATTGACAGCAGATGCATAGATGAAAATTCACCAACAGGTGAAACAGGACATTTCTATTCCGCCCATCCAAGGGATGCTGAACGATGCCCAAATTGCCTACTATGATTTGGAATATGAAGCCTCAGCTATATACTCAGCAGCAGTCGTGGAAGGGATGCTAGCAAGAATAGTTAATAGCTATACATTGGGCGGTCAAGTAATCATAGGGAAAAAGCGGCGGAAGATAGATGATTTGACCTTTGGTCAATTGATAGGTTTTCTAAAATCCCTGAAACACCTAGGAAGGATCGTGAATTTCGAGAATTTGGATGATTTAAACAAGATACGTATAAGGTTGTTACATCGGCTACTAGGCAATATCACTTCGGAACACGCGAAAAAAGCCTTGAACACAGCACAAGAATTGTATCAGTTATACACAAAACTGGGACTCTCGTAGGGGCACGGGATGCTGTGCCCAACTGGATCATATTAATGCCTCCACGCAAACAAAAGGAACCCACCAACATCCGCCTCCCCTTTGAGGAGGCCTACGCCCAGCTAGAGCAGACCGTCAAGGCCCTGGAGGCCGGCGGCGTCCCGCTGGACGAGGCAACACGCCTCTTTGAGGAGGGCATGAGGCTCGCCCGCATCTGCCAGGAGCATCTGTCCGCCACCGAACTGAAGGTTACGCGCCTACAGCGCTCCTTTGGCGAGCAGATGGAAGCAATCATGGAGCCAGAGCCTCCCGGAGACGGTGAAGAACCCGATGCCTAATCAGCACCCTCAAATCCAAACATGGAAGAGTCACGAGTCCCGTTATGCGGGACTCGTGCGGGGGTTTGGGGGTGTCCCCCAAAGTATCATTTCCCCCCTTCCCTTCAGGGAAGGTTGCCTCAAAAATCAAAAGGGTGCAGGGAACCTCAGTTCCCGCTGGGGGTATCCCCCAGATACATTTCTTCCCCCTTCCCTTCAGGGAAGAGGGGCAGGGGGTTGGGTCGTGGGGAATGAATGGGGATGAGGGCCATGCCTAGAGCCGACCTCCACCTTCATACCTACTGCTCGCCGGACTCTCTCTCGTCCCTGCACCGTTTGGTTTCCCGGTGCCAGGAGAGCGGCTTGGACTGCATAGCCGTCACCGACCACAACACCATCCAGGGCGCACTGGCGCTACGCAAGCTGGCCCCCTTTGAAGTCATCATCGGCGAAGAGATACGCACCACCGGCGGCGACATCATCGGCCTGTTCCTAGAACGTCCAGTGCGCCCTGGCCTCACCCCCTTGCAGGCCGTCCACGCCGTCAAGGAACAGGGCGGCCTCGTCTCCGTGCCCCATCCCTTTGACCGTTTGCGCTCCTCCGTTATTACCTCTTCCGCTCTGGAGGAAATCTTGCCTCATGTGGACATGATAGAGACCTTCAACGCCCGCAACACCAACCCCAAGCACGACGCCCTTGCCGCAGACTTGGCGGCCAAGCGAAACCTCCCCGGAATCGCTGTCAGTGACTCCCACACTGTCGGAGAAGTGGGGCATACGTTCATGGACTTGCCTTCCTACAACAGCACCGCAGAGGGCCTCCTGGCTGTCCTCCGTGACGCTAGGCCCGTCTGTCGCAGAGCCAGCCGTTTCGTGCACCTGTCCAGTACCTATGCAAAGCTGCATCACCGTCTATTTGGGAGCCGCCCATGCTAAACCTCGGCTGGTTCTCCACGGGACGGGGCGAAGGCTCGCGTAAGCTCCTGAGCTTCATCCAGGGGCACATTGCCAGCGGCGAATTGCCTGCTCAGATAGAGTTCGTGTTCTGTAACCGCGAACCGAGTGAGGCCGAAGGCAGCGACCAGTTCCATGCCCTGGTGCATTCGTACGGCATCCCCTTGGTCATCCTCTCCTCCGAGCGGTTCCGAAGAGAGCACGGCGCTCGCCGCTTTGACCAGGTGCGCGAGCAGTTTGACGCCGAAGTCATCCGGCGACTCCAGGAGTTTCAGCCGGGCATCATCGTCCTTGCGGGCTACATGCTCTTCACCGCAGCGGAGCTGTGCAGCCGGTACAACCTGCTGAACTTGCACCCCGCGCCCCCTGGAGGCCCGGTAGGCACATGGCAACAGATCGTTTGGGATCTCATAGAGCACCACAAGCGAGAGAGCGGCATTCAGCTTCAGCTTGCTACGATGGACTGGGACCACGGCCCCCTCATCAGCTATTGCACCTTCCCCATAGATGGGCCGGAGTTTGCACCGTTGTGGCAGCAGGTTGCAGGGAAAGGCGTTGAAGAGCTCAAAGCCGCCTACTGGGAGGACCTGCCCTTGTTTCAGGCGATCCGGCAGGAGGGGCAACGGCGTGAAGCTCCGCTCCTTTTGGAGACACTGCGCGCCATTACCCAGGGCGACGTTGCCATCCGAAACCGTCACGTTGTGGATAGGCAAGGACAGCCCATCGCCGGCCACTGCTTAGACCGGCAGGTGGCGGACTGGTTGCGGGCACATCCCGAAGGCGGGCTTTCCGCTTAACCAAGGGTGTTCCAACGCGTCGCCTTTGCTCGCTATTCCTGGTATGATGGACGGCACGTTTGTGACCAGCTTCACGTACCAATAGCGAAGAGGCGCTTTACTTCATGCAGGCCAGCACCACGACCACCCAACCCAAAACTCAGCACCGTTTCTACTATGGATGGGTGATCGTCGTGGTCATGGCGCTGGTGGGCTTCACCCAGAGCGCAGAGACCTACCCCGTCCTCGCCGTGTTTCTCGCCCCGGTCACGGCAGAGTTCGGCTGGAGCCGCACTGTCTTCACCGGCGCTATTACCATCGGCACCCTGGCAGGCGGCGTTCTGGCAATGGTCATTGGCCCCACACTAGATCGTGCAGGGCCTCGTTGGACCCTGACCTTGGCTTTCCTCCTCCTGGGCCTTTCCCTCGTGCTCACCGCCTTGGTGCACTCCCTTTGGCAGTTCTACGTGCTTCAAGTCATAGGCCGCATGATAAACATGGGCGTCATCGCCCTGGCAGGTAGTGTTGTCATACCCAAGTGGTTCATCGCCCAGCGAGGCCGCGCTGTAGCACTTAGCGGTTTAGGCATCCGAGTGGGCAACGCCGTCACGCCCCTCTATGTGCAATACCTGGTCGCCAATGGAAGCTGGCGCTTCGCCTCCGCCATGACCGGCGTATTGACGTGGGTCGTCTCCATGATCCCTGCGGCTATCTTTTTGCGACGCCGTCCCGAGGACATGGGCCTGCGTCCGGATGGCCTTGCCCCAGGGGAAACAGCCACGGTGGTCGCTTCCAGGAGGAATGGGCGGGGCAACAACGCGCAAGCCGAAGTCTCTTATACGCTCAAAGAAGTGGTGCGAATGCCCGTTTTCTACCTTCTTGTCACTGGTTTCTCCATAATCTTCATTGCAGCGCCGGCAACCAATCTGCACATGATCCCTTTTATGACCGACCGCGGTATCAGCCAGGGCGCGGCGGTGGCGGCTGTGGCCGTCTTCTCTATCTTCGGCGGCTTGGGGTCACTGGTCTTTGGGTATCTAGCAGAGACGTTTTCCACCAGATCAATTGTCACCCTATCGCTTTTCGGCATGGGTCTGGGCTACCTTGGCATCCTCATGGTGCACGTCGCGTGGCAAGGGTTCGCCTGGTCAGCCTACTACGGCTTTGTTTCCGGCGGCATGTTCACCTTGCAGCAGGTCATCATGGCGGACTATTTTGGGCGCAACTCCTTGGGCGCGGTCCGCGGGATTGTTTGGCCCACTCAGATGGTCTTTAACGCCCTTGGGCCCCTTGCAGCCTCCTTTGCCTATGACACGACCCACAGCTATGTGGCTGCCTTCGTCATCTTTGCGATCCTTACAGGCATTGCCACCGTCCTTATCTTCTTCGCCAAGCCCCCTGTGCCCAAACCCGTGGTCGCTTCCGCCTCCCCCAGCTAGTGCAACGAGGCAAGTCTTCTGCCTCGCCTCACTTCTTTTGGCGCATACAGTGCCCTGCCTATCCTGAGCCGGAATCCACGTTCCCTTTACTTCCGCAGGGCGCATGGGTAAACTAGGCCAAACTTGTGGTTGCCCGTAAAAATGACCAGGGCAAGGTCTTGCGCAGACTAGGAGACGCTATGGTTACCGAAGCCGAAGCCTGTATAGAGCGGCTGGACTATCTCCGGGGTGAGGCAAAAAAAGAGTTGCGCGGCATGAACGCCGACGCGTTGAACTGGAAGCCGCCCATCCCCGACACCAACTCCCCTGCTGCCCTTATCGCCCACATGTGCGGCACGGAGGCCCAGTGGATTCACGAGTTTGTGGGCGGGTTGACGATTCAGCGTAGCCGGGAAGCGGAGTTCGCCGTCAAAAGTGCCAACGTTCAAGACTTAGAGAAGCTGCTGGACCAGACGGGCGAGACCACCCGCAAGGTGCTGCGCCTGCTGACTCCACAAGACCTGGACCAGCTTAAGCAGCCTAGCCTTGGAAGAGACATGGCGAGCAACCGTTGGGCTGTGCTGCATACTATTGAGCACCTGGGCCAGCATTTGGGCCACCTTTCCCTTACGAAGCAGCTTCAACGGGCACAGGCCAAGCGATAATGCCCAGCCGGAAATAGGCCCTGTCCCGACAAGTCGGGACAAAGAAGGAATCAGCATGGACGAATCAAAGGCGCCGGCAGGCCCAGCGGTGGCGGCGGAACAACCTAAGAAGAAGCCCCGCTTTTTTTACGGCTGGTACATCGTCGCCGCCACCTTCTTCACCCACTGGCTTGGCGCAGGCGTCGGCGTTCCCAACTTCGGCCAATTCTTCAAGCCCATGAGCGAAGAGTTGGGCTGGTCGCGCACTCAGACCACTTGGCCCTTAGCTATTCGCAACGTCATTGCACAATTAACCGGGCCCATCGTCGGCCCTCTTATGGACAAGTATGGCCCCCGGTACCTCATGACCGTAGGGGCCATTATTGTGGGCATCGGCACCATGCTCATGTCCCAGGTCCACTCCATGTGGCAGTTCATCCTGTACTTCTCAGTCATTGGGGCCATCGGCAATGCCGGTCTCAGCGGCATCGTCACCAACACTGCGCTGGCCCAGTGGTTTGTGCGCATGCGCGGGCGCGCCACCGGCATCTCCGCCACCGGCATCAACTTCGGTGAAGTTGTGATGACGCCCCTGGCATTCTTTCTCATAGAATCCATGGGCTGGCGCAGCGCCTGGATCGTCCTTGGCCTCTTGCCCTGGATCGTGGTTGTGCCGACGGCGTGGATATGGATGCGCCGCGCCCCCGAAGACATGGGCTTGCGTCCCGACGGCGACCCACCCCCGCAAGATGGCGTTGCCAGGGAGTCAGCCCGACCGGGCCGCGGCCACATTGCCACTGAAGAGCATAGCTGGACGCCGAAAGCCGCCTTCAAGTCTCCAGCCCTGTGGCTCATCATGGTTTCCACCACCCTCGCCTCCATATCAGTCAGTGGTGTGGTGACGCACCAGATTCCCTACATGACGGACAAAGGTTTCTCACCAGGCATCGCAGCCTTTGTCCTCAGCACGTATGCAGCCTGCGCCATCCCCTCCAAGCTGGTCTGGGGGTTCCTGTCCGAGCGCGTGCACATCCGCTACCTCACTGCGGCATCCTTGCTTGGTAGCGCCGTCGGCCTTCTGATCCTGATTAATGCGGATAGCGTCTGGAAGGTCTTCCTCTTTGGCGTCGTATACGGCTCCACTCGCGGAGCGTGGTCGGTTGTTACCTCGCTAGTCTGGGCCAACTACTTTGGCCGTCACTTTCTGGGCACAATTCGCGGCTTATCCCAACCCTTCAACGTCCTCTCTAGCGTGGGCGGCCCCATCTTCGCAGCGATGGTATACGACGAAACCGGCAGCTACATTTTCGCCTTCTCTATTTTTGTCGGCACCTACGTCATGGGCGCAACGCTTATTTTGCTGGCCAAGCCCGGAAAACCGCCGGAGGCCGAGGCCCAGCATACGCCTCAGCCAGCGCCGGCCAGTGCGGGGCATTAGTTTCAATAGATGCTCGTTACCGTCTAAGACAGCTATCGCCGCCTCAGATCGTCAGTTTTTTAACACTGAAAGAGCTAAAGCGCGTATTCCCAAAGTCATTGGGAATGCATATGCCACAATGGTTTCGTTGAGTCCTTGTTTGGATGGAACTCAGGGAGAGCTAAGCTATGAAGAAACAAAAGGAAACGGCTGCGGCGTTCCAGCGTAAGCTGGAAGCCAGCCCGGAGTACTGGGAAACCCTTGAAGAAGACGCATAGATTGTTCTGACGCAGGACAAGGCTGGGCCGTGGAAAACGCTGGAAGATATTGAAGAGGAACGAGAGTTATTGTATGGAGAATAACGCAGCCTGTGTTCACTGAAGACCTGAAGGCTTTTATCCTCAAAGGAAGGGAGGAGCGGAACCTGGAGTACAAGTCCTCTCTCGATTGGGCTGACCCTTACGCCAAGGCTAAGATAGCCAAGGGTGCGATGGGCATGGCGAACATCCCCGATGGCGGGGTCATAGTGATTGGCGTCGAAAATGACGGAACCCCCAAGGGGATGGCTGCTAGAGACTTTGCCTCCTTTGACCAAAACAAAGTCCAGGAATCGGTTAACGATTATGCAGATCCGTATGTGGAATTGACAGTCACAGCTGATCATCTGGACGGCTACGGAGATTTTGTTGTGATACAGGTGCAGCAGTTCGTTGAGCTCCCTGTCGTGTGCAAGAAAACTGGTGCTGAGAACCTGCGGAGGGGTGCGATATACACCCGGTCTCGCCGCAAGCATGAGACGGCTGAAGTCGGAAGTCAAACCGAGATGCGGGAAATTCTTGAAAGGGCTGTTACAAGGGTTGTTGATCGCCGGATCCAGTGGTTAAGAGAGCGTGGCTTGCTTCAGGCTCCTGCTCCATACGAAGTGACGACAGAGCATAGGGAGCAATTCGAGGCAGAGCTTAGAGGTCTATGAGCACTGAACAATTACTCGAAAAGATTAGGTCCAGGGGCTACTGGAGAGTCAACATACGCCCGACAGAATACCAGAAACGGCGTCTCGGAGGGCTCTCGGACGTCCGTGCTGTTGTAGAGTCATGCAAGGTTTCTTTTCGCGGATGGGACTATCCATTCTGGGAAGAGGCGGAGCTCCGAAACGAGGGTGAGTTCGTCGAGTGCACAGTCGATTGGGACAGGCACTTCGAATATGTTCGTTTCTACAGAAGTGGTCAATTCCTCCATTTGTTCTCGCCTTGGGAGGAAGGGGTTGATCCGCAGGAGTTGTTCAAGAACCGCTCTCCGCGTCCAACACTTCGAGCAGGTTATCTCAGTGTTATTGGGGTGGTCTACCTTGCCACCGAAATATTCGAGTTTGCTGCCAGGCTTGCTTCCAAGGGTCTGCTTTTGCCCAAGGCGTCAGTTTCAGTGCAACTGTTCAATATGAATGACCATCAACTCGAGATGTTCAGCGCATCCAGGATCCTTTTTCACGAGTACGTTCGCACATCAGCCAATCCCATTGTATTTGAGCGTGAGGTCACAGAAGACGATCTCATCAGCAATACGGACGCGCTCGCTCTAGATCTTGCCATAGAGGTGTTTGAGAACTTCAACTGGGATTCACCTCCTCGACAGGTCTTCGCTGAAGACCAGCGGAGGCTTCGGGAGAGGCGGCTCTAGACATTCCTCCCTCCTAACACTCTCCCCCTCGCTTCCTCCGCCCTGCTACAATAACCCTACCCTTTTCCTGATCCGCCATCTTTCCAGGAGTCCCCCCATGCCCCTTGAGAACATCGTCGTCAAAGGCGCGCGAGAGCACAACCTCAAGAACATTGACGTGACCATCCCGCGCAACAAGCTGGTGGTTATCACCGGCGTGTCCGGCTCCGGCAAGTCCACCCTCGCCTTTGACACCATCTTTGCCGAGGGCCAGCGACGCTACGTGGAGTCCCTTTCCGCCTACGCGCGCCAGTTCCTTGGCCGCATGGACAAGCCGGACGTGGAGTACATTGAGGGCCTCTCCCCCGCTATCTCCATTGACCAGAAGGGCGTATCCCACAACCCGCGTTCCACGGTGGGAACCGTCACCGAAATCTACGACTACCTTAGACTGCTCTTTGCCCGCGTTGGCCGGCCCCACTGCTACAACTGCGGTCGCCCCATCCAGCGCCAGACCGTGCAGCAGATCGTGGACGCGGTGCTCACCATGCCGCCCGGCAAGCGCCTCATGGTGCTTGGCCCCAAGACCGCGCACAAGAAGGGCGAGCACAAAGAAATCTTTGAGACCGCCCGCAAAGAGGGCTTCGTCCGCGTCCGCGTAGACGGCGATGTGCATGAGCTAAGCGAAACGTTTAACCTGGACCGCCAGAAGTGGCACGACATTGACATCGTCGTAGACCGCCTGCTGACCGGCGACGGCGCCGAGTCCGCCCGCGTCGCCGACTCCGTGGAGACCGCCCTGAAGCAAGGCGAGGGCGTGGTGAAGCTCCTGGATGCTGAGACCAACGAAGAACAGGTCTTCTCCGAACAGTTTGCTTGCGTCTACTGCGGCATCAGCCTCGGCGAGATTGAACCGCGCACCTTCAGCTTCAACTCGCCCCACGGGGCCTGCGCCGAATGCACCGGCCTGGGCTTCCGCTTGGAGGTGGACCCGGAGCTGGTCATACCCAACAAAGACCTGACCCTTGCACAGGGGGCCGTGCAACCCTGGGCGCGGTCCGGCACCTCCACGCCCTGGTACTATAGCCTGCTGGAGTCCCTGGCCCGCACCCATGACTTCTCCATTCGTGAGCCGGTGAAGAAGCTCCCTGCCCCTGTAGTGGACCTCATCCTCTACGGGGCAAACGGGCGAACCATTGAGATGCGCCACACTACCCACAGCGGCAGGGAGTACAGTTGGGACACCAAGTTTGAGGGCGTCATCCCCAATCTCATGCGCCGTTACAAGGACACCTCTTCCGACTACATGCGCACCGAGATTGAGCGCTACATGTCCAGCCGGCCTTGCGCCTCCTGTGAAGGCAAGCGTCTCAAGAAGGAGTCCCTGGCAGTGACCGTCGGTGGCATGAACATCATGGAGACCACCGCCCAAGACATCGGCGCGGCCCTGGAATGGACCCGCTCCATCGGCGAGGAAGAAGGCGCGCCGCCGCCAACAACGGAACGCCTCACCGACCGCGACAAGACCATCGCCCGCCAGATACTCAAAGAGATACAGGCGAGGCTGAAGTTCCTCATAGACATCGGCCTGGACTACGTGACCTTGGACAGGACGGCGTCTACCCTGTCCGGCGGCGAGGCCCAGCGCATCCGCCTGGCCACGCAGATCGGCTCCGGACTCATGGGCGTGCTGTACGTCTGCGACGAGCCTTCCGTCGGCCTGCACCCCGCCGACGACTCCAAGCTCATCGGCACTATGAAACGCCTGCGCGACCTGGGCAACACCGTCATCATCGTGGAGCACGACGAGGCCATCATGCGCGCCGCGGACTACATCGTGGACATGGGGCCAGGCGCAGGCGAGCGCGGCGGGCGCGTCGTCGCCACGGGGACACTCCAGGACATCTGCGACTCCCCCGAATCCGTCACCGGGGCCTACCTAAGCGGTCGTAAGAAGATCCCCCTACCCGCCCAGCGACGCCCCGGCAACGGCAAAGCCATCGTCGTCAAGGGAGCGCGGGCGAACAACCTGAAACGGGTGGACGTGCGCATCCCCCTGGGCTTGATGGTGTGCATCACCGGCGTGTCCGGCTCCGGCAAGTCCACCCTCATCAACGACGTGCTGTACAAGAAGCTGGCCCAGGTCTTTTACAAGGCCAAGGAACGCCCCGGCGACCACGACGCGATTGAGGGCTACGAGCACATTGACAAAGTGGTAGACATAGACCAATCGCCCATCGGTCGCACGCCGCGCAGCAACCCGGCCACCTACGTCGGCCTGTTTACACCCGTCCGCGAGCTATTCGCCGCCGTGCCCGAAGCCCGGGTGCGCGGCTACACTGCCGGACGCTTCTCCTTCAACGTCAAGGGCGGACGGTGCGAGGCCTGCTCCGGCGACGGCTACGTGCAGATTGAGATGCAGTTTCTCCCCGACGTTACCGTGGCCTGCGATGTCTGCAAGGGAGCGCGTTACAACCGCGAGGCCTTGGAGGTCCTGTTCAAGGGCAAGAACATCTCGGACGTGCTGAACATGACGGTGGAGGAGGCCCTGGACTACTTCGCCAATATCCCAAAGGTGCGCGCCAAGCTGGAGACCATGCGCGACGTTGGCCTGGGGTACATCCGCCTGGGCCAGCCCGCCACCACCCTCTCCGGCGGTGAGGCACAGCGCATCAAGCTCTCCACCGAGCTGTCCCGCCGCGCCACAGGCCGCACCATGTACATCCTGGACGAGCCTACCACCGGCCTGTCCTTCGCCGATACCCACGCCCTCCTTGGCGTCTTGCAACGCCTGGCCGACGCCGGCAACACCGTCCTGCTCATTGAGCACCACTTGGACCTCATCAAGAACGCCGACTGGGTCATAGACATGGGGCCGGGCGCGGGCGAAAAGGGCGGGCGCGTCATTGCCGAGGGCACGCCGGAGGACATTGCAGCAGTGCCGCATTCCCTGACTGGGCAATACTTGAAGGGCCTGGTGGGAGAGGTAGAGGCAAAGGTGAAGACGGGCGGGAGGAAGAGGAAGGGGTAAGGTATGGCCCAAAATGCTGAAAGCCTAATAGCGGAGGCAACGTGTGGCTATTCTGTGGATGTACCAGCGTCCCCGCATGCGTAACGTGGAGCAAAACGTGAGCTTCTCAGATTTAGTTACAAACCTTTGGTATGGTCTACGCGGTCGCCATGTTCCTCTCGTTGGTCTGCACACCTTCGGGCCAGGCTTTGCTGCCGTCATGCAAGCTATGATTCCGACCTACGAAATCATCAGGTCAGCAAAAATCGACTTGCAGCAAGAGTGGACCCCAGCGATGGAACAAGAAATCATAAATGCTCACGTAAACCATCTGATGAAGAAGTGGCAACCTGCGCACAATTCTCTAAATAGGACTAGGCCAGAAAAGCGATTCCAGAAGTTGCACCGCAAGGCCATGCTAGCGTCGCGAGCATATGGCGAAACAATCATGACGTATGTGGAATACAGGCGACTTTTCTTATCACCGCTATATCTCACTAAAACTTACAATCACAAGCAACGAGATGGGGAACAATGGGATCGCCTTGCAGTAGAACATTTGCAGATACTTGTAGGTGAAATTCACAGATTGCAGGCGGAGGAGCCTCAGGCTTTCAAGTTGTTAGTTCCATCGGATACTATTGTTGAAGACATTGAATCAATAGATACGGTATCAATTTGGATTGGATAAAGTAGATTTGCCATGATCCCTCACCAGATGAAGATAAATTGTCCGAGGAGCTTCTCCATCTTCAAAACGGCACCATACCGCATCCCGTCCCATTGCCTTCAGCTCTTCCCGCGTCTCCTTTTGCGTAAAGATGCTGTAACCAGCGCGCGCCTCGTAGCCTCCATCAGGCGACTCGGTCACAACAAAGGTAATCTCATTCGTATCCATAGCGACCTCCTGGAAGTATGATACTCTAAGATTTGCATGCTTAGAAGGTAAGCAAATCGTTGCCGCAGCAGGCAGATGGCAGGGGAGCACTGGAATGGGAAAGAACCTACCTTCAGATACGAACGCGAAGCGGACATTCTTTACATTGACGTCTGCCCGCCCTATCCAGAGCAGGAGTCTGAGGACCTGGGGGATGAGGTTATCGCACGTCTTAACCCGAAGACCGGCGAAGTGGAGAACCTTGAGGTGCTATTCTTCTCCACGCGCCTTTTGAGGAACGCCCTGTTTCAGCTTCCAATTACCGCTGACCTCCGTATTCCAGTCAAAAGCTAATTGCCTGTGATGCAATCCCCCACCCCCATCATTCGCCCTGCCGCACGCCTGCTACTTCTTGACCCGCAAGACCGCGTGCTGCTCTTCCGCATCCCCGCTTCCGAACCAGGCGTCGCCAGCATCTGGATTACCCCTGGCGGCGGCCTGGAGCCTGGCGAAACGTGGGAGCAAGCAGCCCTCCGTGAACTGTGGGAGGAAACGGGCCTGACCAATGTTGCCCTTGGGCCGTGCATTTGGACTCGTAAGCACGTCTTCCCCTGGAAGGGAGGGCTTCTTGAAGCCCAAGAGCGGTTCTTTCTGATCAGGACCACAGCATTTGCTCCCAGCATCATCGTTCCAGACCCCACAGATGCCTTCTCAATCGGCCCTCATCGCTGGTGGCCGGCCCATGAGATCATCGCCGCAGAAGGCAAGGAGACCTTTGCGCCTCACAACCTTGGCCGCCTGCTGGAACCTATTGCGCGCGGCGAACTCCCAACGTCGCCTATAGACGTAGGCGTGTGAGCAGCCGTTTCGCTATTTTCACTGGAAATGGCGCAGAATCGTAGATACACCTGCACTCGTGCTCTGTATAATCTCCGATGGGCCAATGGCTGGACTACCCAAACCTGCCATGCTCGGCGTTCCATAAGACCATAGACAGAAGGAGGGAGATATGACTGAGTTCATCAGTATCGTCCTTGGCATAATCAGCACAGTATTGCTCGTGATTACGTTGGTGCTTCTCCAAAGGGTCTATAAGGTAGTGAAAAGAGAGCCTCCCGCGAAGTAGGTGCAAAACGAAAGGCCCCCGCTTTTTGGCGGGGGCCTTTCGTTTCAGATGTCCTCCTCACTACTCCCGGGGAGCAGCGGCCCTTGCAGGAACGCGGGCAGACGGCAGGAACAATCCGGCAGAACCGCGGATCATCTGGCGCGGCGGGCGCGGGATGACGAATTGCATCTCGCCAAAGGGCTTCGCGTTGTATTTCTGCTCAATCTTGGTGACAGCGGCCTTCCAATCGGCTTCCTCTATGCTGGCAGGCCACACCATAAGGTACAGCATGGCGCGGGGGGCAAGAGGGCCGGTCAGCCATTGGAAATAGGGCGCCAGCTGCTTATCCACCTGAGCGGCAAGAGGCTCATCCGCGCTGGTCAACACAGGCACAACGCAGAGTTGATGGAACTCGCGGTTGATATCCAGTTCCAGGTCAGGATCAAACTTGCTGCTACCCTGGGCCTTGCCGCGCACCGTGGTGATCTTGATGCTGCTGCGGGAAACGGGGCCGGTGAGAGCAATATATGCTTCGGCGGGGAGCCAGCCTTCCGCCTTCACATTCCCGTCCATAAAGGCGCGGAAATGGTCGGGGCGGTTGCCGAAGTACGACGTAAGGCGCGACAGAACATAGTCCGCCGTCCTCAAAACCGGGTCGGTGATGCCAGTGGTCATGAATGAGCCTCCTTCTACAAATTGCGAGAGTACATATACTCCTTTTCTGGCCCGTTGGCAAGGGGCCATCTCGGCAACACCTTCAATTGACGCAACACGGGCTAAGGAATGCCGCAACATTGCGTTGAGGCTGCTTGCCAACCCCAGAGCGGCCACGAGGAAAAAGGCCGCCGCTTTCCTTAAGAAACGCACCATGACACCTTTGCCTGGCTCTGCTAGTATGGCGTCGGTCAACAACAGACAGGAGGATTGACATGGCTACACGGCAAGAATTGAAAGAGAAGGCCTGCGCTGCCATTGAGGAGCGCAAGGAAGAGATTATCGCAATTGCCCAGGACATCCTGCGCCATCCGGAGACCGGCTACACGGAACAACGAACGTCGGGCATCGTCAAGGACTGGTTCGGGCGGCTGGACGTACCCTATCGCGACCGCATCGCCATCACGGGAGTGAAGGGGCAAATGTCGGGTGGGGCAGGCGCAGGCCCAACGGTGGGCCTGGTGGCGGAGATGGACTCCCTGCGGGTGGAGGACCATCCCTTCGCCGACCCGACGACGGGGGCGGCCCACGCTTGCGGCCATAACGTGCAGATCGCGTCCATGATCGGCTCGCTGATCGGGCTGCGGACTCCGGGCGTCATGGAGGCGCTTGCCGGACGGCTGGTCCCCTTCGCGGTGCCGGCGGAGGAGTTCATTGAGGTGGAACGCCGCTTGAAGCTAAAGGAGGAGGGCAAGATTGAGTTCCTGGGCGGTAAGCAGGAGCTGATCAAGCTCAACGAGTTCAGCGAGATGCAGATGGCGCTGCACATGCACACGGGCAATCTGGAGTCGCCCGCTCGCCTTTCCGTAGGCGGGACGTGCAACGGGCACGTAGCCAAGTTTGTGCAGTTCATTGGACGGGGAGCGCATGCGGGCGGCGCGCCGCACATGGGCATCAACGCGCTGAACGCGGCGATGATCGCCATCCAGTCCATGAACGCCAACCGGGAGACGTTCCGGGACGCGGACTCGGTGCGGTTTCACGGGATCATCACACGCGGGGGCGACGCCGTGAGCGCCGTGCCCTCGGACGTGCGGCTGGAGTGGCGTGTGCGCGCGGGGACGATGGAGTCTGTGCGGCTGAACAACGAGAAACTGGACCGGTCGTTCAAGGCGGGCGCGCTGGCCGTGGGCGCTCGGGTGAAGATCACGACGATCCCCGGCTATTTCCCCATCCACAACGATCCGAACTTGAAGGCCATGTTTATCCCCAACGCTCAGGAGCTGGTGGGCAAGGAAGGTCTTAGGGTGGTATCGGACGACGTGAACGGCGGGCACTCCACGGACTTCGGCGACATGAGCCAGGTGCTGCCGGTGCTGGGGATCAACGTTGGCGGCGTGACGGGCCAGGCCCACGGCAATAACTACGTGGTGACGGACTGGGAGAACGCGGTGGTGGACTCGGCCAAGGTGGTGGCGATGAGCATCATTGACCTGATGTACGGCGACGCGGCGAAGGCCAAGGAGGTGGCCGCCAAGGCCAAGCCGCCGATGACACGGGAGCAGTACCTGGCGTTCCAGCGGTCCCAGGCGGCGGACGTGGACTACGACGGGGCAAAGGGGTAGGGGCGGGACCTAACCCCTGTCCCCTTCCCTCATAGGGAAGGGGCGGAAGGAAACGGGTGCCGCACCCTAAAGGGTGCGGTATAGTTAGCCATGAAGCTATTTAGGGCAAGGCAGTGCTGAATGAAGATAAGTCGCTTGTTGCCGGTCTTCGCGGCTCTTGGGTTCTTGCTTCTTGTAGAAGCATGCGGTGGGCCACTGCCAACGCCTACTCCTACGCCGTCCCCTACTGCTACGCTCACTTTCACTCCGACGCCGACACCAGTCCCAACGGCGACGCCTACTCCTCCACCAAGCCCCACTAACACACCTACTCCTATTCCTACACCTGATTTTGAGCAGAGGCGATCCGGGGTCTCAAGCTACCTTCGCACCTTCAATGCCATTGACAACACTTTCAATGAGGTCGTTGCAACAATTGAGTTCTCCAAAACAGCGAAGTCTCAGGCAGACCTGGAAGGTTTCAACGCTGCCGTGGGCCAGCTCGTGACTGCGTTGGAAGGCAAGATGCGGCGACTGGAAGCACTTGAGTCAGTTGCTAGACGGCCTGACACGAACTCTCACCGCCAACTGGCCATGTCTGCGGCGAGTTCACTTAAAACCTCTCTGGGCAACTTGAGGCAAGCGATTGCACAGGGCGATGAATCTAGAATCGAGCAAGCCTCGCAAGACTTCGTATCGTCTTTGAACGATGGTATTGGCGTAAATAGGACAACAGAGCAGTTGCTTCTTGAATATAACATCACCGATAAGGAGGTGGATTACAAGTCAAGGGGTTCTGAGTCTGTGACGAATTCTTTGTTCGTTCCGGCTCCACCGTCGACCACGTCTACGCCAAAGCTTGTGAAAGTGCGTGTGGCTTTGGACTGGTTCCCTTGGTCCAACCATGCCGGCCTGTACACCGCGAAAGAGAAAGGCTACTTCGCCGACGAAGGTCTGGACGTCACCATATACACGCCAGATGACCCCTCCACAGTGCTCGCCACCGTGGGCGCAGGCCAGGATGAGTTCGGCCTGAGCTATGAAAACGAGGTGCTGTATGCTGCGGCGCAGGACATCCCGGTTGTGTCTATCGCGGCCATTGTCCAGCACCCTCTCAACTCAGTCATGGCGCTGCAATCCTCCGGCATCGCCCGCCCACGGGATCTCAAAGGCAAGAAGATAGGCGTTCCGGGCGTTCCCACCGATGAGGCATTCCTGAGCACTATGCTGAAGAAGGATGGGATCAGCCTCAGCGACGTGAAAATCGTCAACGTCGGCTACGACCTGGTGCCGGCCCTTATCAGCGGCAGGCTGGACGCCATCGTTGGCGCATACTGGGTGCACGAGTCCATCTCCGCAAAGAACCAGGGCTTCCCAGTCAATGTCATGCGCATGGAGCAATGGGGTGTCCCCGACTTCTACGAGATCGTCCTGGTCACAAACAAGGACATGATTGCCAAGAAGCCCCAGATAGTGCAGAGCTTCATTAGGGCCATGATGCGGGGCTACAAGGACGCCGTGGCCGACCCTCAAAAGGCCATTGATGTGATGAAGCGAGTCTCTCCAGGGATCGACGAAAAGATTGAGCGCCCGGGCGTCACGCTGTTGGCCCCCCTGTGGATTGAAGACAACAATCCCTTTGGCTGGCAGACCGAGAAGAAGTGGGCCGACTTTGCCGCCTGGCTGAAGGCCAACGGCCTCCTGACCAAGCCCGTTGACCCCAAGGCCGCCTTTAACAACAGCTTTGTAGAAAAGGCGAAGTAACATATCCAAATAGGAGGGACAATTGGAACGTGGGGCACATCGCCAGGCATGAGATGAGGCTTGCAGCAGCGGAGGGGTACCGTGGGGGATTGTTTTCTGCGGGACTGTATGTGGGTAGCCAATGTACCTTCGCTTCTATCGGCAGCCAGAAACAGGACAACCGCACATCTATGCCCATGGAGTCAGCGAGGATGAAGTAGAAGAGGTTGTCCAGCATCCAGGCGAAGATAGACCAGGTCGCGATGGTTCACGAGTCGCCATTTGTCGGACGCGAGCCGGAAGGTACGTGCGGGTTGTCCATGTGCTCGACTCGCGGCCGGATAGCCTGTTTGTGATCACGGCATATGAGTTAGGGGGAGAGCCTCTAGCAGCGTATCGGCGACGACGATGTCGGAAGGGAAAGCCATGAGAGAGAGCAGTTTTCCGCCAGGTTGGGATGAGGAGAGGGTCCGGAAGGTTCTGGCCCACTACGAGGAGCAGACCGAGGCTGAAGCTGTAGCAGAAGATGAAGCCGCTCTGGAAGACCCGACGCAGACAGTGATGGAAGTTCCGAACACGCTGGTCCCTACAATTCGGGACTTGATTGCCAAGTCTCAAGGATAGCCAGACCTCAGGAAGGGGTGCGATGTGACAGCTCACTGCGCCTTCCCGACTATTGGAACAATCCTCCGTTGTCGCCAGGGGGCTGGCGTTTTAGCCTCACCCTTCGGATGACCCATTCGTCCCGATTACATCGGGACTCAGGGCTACGGCTCACCAGGGCAGGCTCTTTGTCCTCTCCCAAGGGAGAGGGAACTACATTCCTCGCCACACCCTTTTGCCGTCTACGCGCGCCACCGTGCCGAAGCCCGGCGCGGGGAAGTGGCCCGCGGCAAGGGTGATGCCCTCGGCCTCAAGGCGCTGCATAAGGGCGCGGCGGGTCTGTACGGCCAGAATGGGGTCAACGTCGGCGCGGCCCTGCCAGTCGGTTTCATGCGCCTGCAAGGGCAGGTGGGCAACGTCGCCCAGGATGACGGCTTGCCGCCCCTGGGAGGCAATACGGATGCTGATATGGCCAGGCGTGTGTCCCGGCGTTGGCAGTGCGGAGACTTCCGGCGTGAATGAGTGCTGGCCGGTCACCAACTCCATGCGCCCTTGCTCCATGAGCGGTGTCACGCTGTTGCTGACGGCGAGGTTGCGCTCCAGGTTCTCCGGCGTGGAGAAGTAGTCCCAATCGGCGCGGCTGGCGTAGTAGCGTGCCTTGGGGAAGGTGGGCTTGCTGCCGCGGGACAGGTTCCAGCCGATGTGGTCCAGGTGCAGATGGGTCATGATCACCAGGTCCACCTCATCGGGGCGGATGCTCTTGCGCTTCAGGTCATCCAGAAGTTCGCCGTAGACAGATTGCGGCGGGTTGGACTCGCGGGGGCCCATGCCGGTGTCCACAAGGATGGTGTGGCCTGGGACTCGCAGGAGGTAGGAGCCGAAATTGAGGCGGTGCTGCGTGTCCTGATAGGGCCTGGCCTGTTCTTCGGAGACCCCAGGGAAGAAGTTGGCTATGGTGGTGGACGTACCGCCGTCGCTGAGGGCGATGACCGTTACGTTGCCGATGGCGATGGCCTGGGACGATGGCGGCTGCATGGGGACCTCCTGAGACGCTGGCGATGTCGTGGCGTACCGGGCGAGTATAGGACAGCGCTTTGCAGAAACAAAGAGGCTCCGAAGTTCGGAGCCTCTTTGTTTCTCAGTTGAGGTTATTAGCCGACGATAGCTGCGATCCTTGCGCTGATGGTGTAGAAACCCGGCACCAGGTCCGAACGGGCGCGCAGGGTGACGTTGAGCGTTTCGGTGTTGGCAGTGCCGACAAAGAGGAGCCAGGTGGACTTGGTCATCTGGGCTTCTCTCAGTTTGGCGCTGGCGTTGTCGGAGTCCTCTACCTCCACATCAAACCCAGCAGGAACGCTTAGCTCCAGCGTTCCGTTGACGTCAGCCTGGCTGGTGTCCGTAATCCCCAGCAGCACGATGGCTTTGTCATTCTGGTGCATTTCTATGGCGGCGGTGAAGGAGGTGCCCTGAGCGCCGATGTCGCAAAGTGCGTCGTCCACGCCACCGTGGGAAAGGATAGAGCAGGAGTTGAGCACCAAAGCCTGCTGAGCAGTAACGCCGGCGGTGCCGCTTACTGCGCCGCTGAGCACTGGACCTACTGCCTGGCCGGACGAGGCGAGCGTGACGCCGATGGCGCCAACGAGCATGAGCGCCGGCACGAAGGCGCCAAGCATCCAAGCAGGCAAGCGCATCTTCCCCAGGCCGAACTTCCAATGGAGGAATTGTGCGATGGTTGCGGCCATGGCGTTCCCCTCTCCCAAAGCGTTTGGCTTTGATTCCGAATCGGATAGATAACTGGCCTCTGTATCGGGCTTCTATCCGTTGGTTCTGTAGTCCCACTACAGACAAGAAGACTATAGAGGTTTTCTAGAGCGCGGGCCAGTATTTCACTTCTAGAAGATAGTTCTATGCCAGTCGCAGGTGTTACGCAGAAGAGGAGCGATTGGTTGCACGGGGGAACATTCCGATGGGGCGTTGCTTCTAGGTAGTCGCCTTGCTATAGTCGTGGCATGACTCAAGAAGACAAGGGATTCATGCCCATCGCCGGAGAGCTTACCGTGCTCTTTTCAAGGCGTGAGTTGGCGGCGGCTGTGCAACGGTTGGCGCGGGAGATACGCAGGGACTATGCGCGATTGTTGAAAGGGGAGGCTGGCGGCGGCGTGCAGGAACCGGCGACACAAGAGCTGCTGGTCATCGGCGTACTGAAGGGCGCGTTCATTTTCATGGCAGACCTGGTGCGCGCCTTGGACATGCCCATGAACCTGGACTTTGTCCGAGTATCTACCTATGGCGGAGGCAAGGTGTCCAGCCACAAACCTCTTCTGGAACAAGGCACGAGCGTGTCGGTGAAGGGTTGCCACGTGCTCGTGGTAGAGGACATCGTGGATACCGGCATCACCACCAACTTCTTATTGCAGCACTTGAGGGACCAGGGCGCGGCCTCGGTGAGACTGTGTACGCTGCTGAGCAAGCCGTCGCGACGAGAGGTGGAGGTGGCGATAGACTATCTTGGCTTCACCATCGGCGACCAGTTTGTCGTGGGGTACGGGCTGGACTACGCGCAACGTTACCGCCACCTGCCGGACGTATGCGTGCTAGAGGAGCGGTAGCCGGTGCGCCTGCCGAAGTGGTCACGTTTGTAGGGGCAACAGAGTGGGTGCGTCTTGGTGTGCAAGCCTTCGCTCGTATACACTGGCGGCGAGGCGCAATGAAGACTTTACCTTTGCCGCTAGCTACACCTCAACAGACGCGATGGCCGGCCCAGCGTTTATACCGGCCCTTTGTGCTGGTTGCGTTGGGGGTAGCACTGGTCATGGGGTTCGGTAGCGGGGCCACGCTCCTGCTGCTACCCCTGTTTAACTTGCACCTTGGCGTTCAGTACGTCACGCTGTCCCAGGCACATGGGGCAGCCCAGCTTTTTGGTTGGGGCGGACTGTTTGCCATGGGCTTGGGCTATCACGTGGTCCCGCGTTTTCGCAACGTCCGCCCGCTCTTTCCCTGGCCTCAATATGCGACCCTTGGGCTAGTGGCAACGGGCGTATCGGCGCGCTACATCGGTCAGATTTTCTTTGCCGGGCCTTTTGCATCGCTGCTGTTGCCGACATCGGGCGTATTAATCCTGGCTGGTGTTAGCGTGTTCGCTGGCATGACGACTTACGCATTGAGCCGGGGAAACAGCCGGCACTCGCCTGGGGAGCTGTGGTTGTGGGCTGCCTGCGCCTGGGCGCTTGGCGCGGCTGGGCTGCACCTTGGGGTAGTGCTACAGATGGCGACGAGCCACACGTATGCTCCCTCTGCTTTCTGGGACAGGGCCTTTGTCCACGCGGCGCTTTTGGGGTTCCTGGGCAACATGGTGTTTGGAGTCGGCTTGCATACCCTGTCGGCCTTCATGTCCCTGCCGCCGGTGCGGATCAGGCTGGCGCGGTATGCACTGGCCCTTTTCAACATTGGGGTGGCCTGGCATGTCGTGGCGCAATTGCTTCGTGCTGGGCCGGCATGGGCTGCTCCCGGCTTAGCAACGGAGACAGCGGGGCTTTGCTTACTTGTCGTTGCGTTGCGGGTCTTTGCGCGAAGGGGCAAGAAGCCGCAGTACGTGCAGGGTATCTACATGCGGTACGAGTGGTTCCTGCGGGCCGCGTATGGTTGGCTTCTGGCAGGGGCGATGCTGTCGCTACTGCACGATCTCGGCCTTTCTTTTCCAGCGATTGCGTTTCCGGGGTTTGCGACTGCGCCAACGCTGCACGTCCTGACCCTGGGGTTCCTGAGCATGGCGATCATGGGCATGGCCGCCCGGATGCTGCCCATCTTTGAAGGGGCGCAGCTTCCATACCAGCGTTTGATGGACGGGGCCTTTGTGTCGTTGAACGGTAGCGCAGCGCTGCGCGTGGGATTTGGGCTGGTAGGCACGGACGGCGCAACGGCGGGGCTGGCCTTATCGGGAGTGCTGGGGTTGCTGGCGCTGGCGCTGTTTGCCATTGTGGTCGCAGGCGTGCTCAGGCCATCGGCCAGGGAGACGTACCGGCGGAGTATGGCGGAGCGGCTTGAGCAGCGGAAGCAGGCAGTGACATTCGTGCGGCCCAGCCCGCAGCCGCCGAAGCCGGGTCCGCCGGAGAGCTAGCTTCGGCTAAACCGGAGCCGTTCGCCGGAAGAGACCCCTGATTTGGTGCCAGCGGGAAAGGATGGACCCCGGGATGACGCCGGAAAGGTGAAAAGGCAGGAAGTAGGCAACGTTCGGATCGTTGCCCGTAAACTTCAGCACGAAATAGGGGACCCACACGGCGACACCCGCCAGAATGAGGATGCGACCGACCCGTCGCATCTTGGGAGTGGCGGCAGCTTTGGTACTCATAGCACTACGATAGCATGGACAGGGGCGAAGGAGAAGAGCATGGGCGATCAGGGGCAAGAGATGGCGCAACTCATCAGGCGGCTCACCGCATCGGTCCAGACGTTCCATGAACGGTTCGGCCTTATTGGGGACATCAGCCGGCAAGAGCTTCTAAGCCGTGTGCCTATCCAGGAGGAGGAGGTCAGGGAGCTACACCAGGCCATCCTGGGCGAGCCGCCGGAGAACATCGCCAACGAGGCGGTGGACGTGCTGTACGTGGCCATCGGCACGGTGTTGCGCCTGGACCCCGCCCTGGCAGCAAGGGCCATCCAGGAAGTCATCGCTAAGAACGACGCCAAGACCTGGGACACACACTATATCAACTACGTGGGTAAGGTGGCGCGAAGGCCCTAGGGTTCTGCAGCATTGTGCCGCTAGCGCCCCACAGCGGGGCGCTAGCGGTCATCCCCTCGTGTTCGCTGCGCAGCCAAAGGTCAAGCGATGCACAGGCGGCTATTTTGGAGTGTTGGCTACCTCTATGCCCTTTTCAATAGCAGAGAGGTAGTTGGCGTGGGCAGCGCGCAGGTGAGTCAGAATGCTGCGGATAGTGTGGCCTTCGTATTCGCGGTCAAGATCGCTGTCGTCAAGGCAGACCAACACAGCCTCTAGCTCGCCCCAGGCTTCTTTGGCCTTTGCGGCAATGGCCTGAGCTTCGGAAGGCTGTCCCAAGGGCGATCCCGTCTTCTGCAGGATTTTCCCAATGTGCACGCTGTGCTCTCTGGGGTGAATGACCAGATTGTAGAGAAGCCCACGAAGTTGGTACTCTCGCACGCCGGTGGGGCGCACCATAGAGAAGTTGGTATCTAGCTGGGCATTGGTGATGGACTTTCCCTTTTCTATGCACTGCTCCTGTACGTCCACTACATCCTGGATGAGTTTGCTGAGTTCTTGCCTGGACATCGCGCTCCTTTGCACATGACGTTGGTTTGCGTGCAGCGATTGTCCCGTTGCAACGCGGCGCTGTCAAGCCGACGGAGGAAGGCATTCCGGCGTTATCGCCTCACATATCGTCAAGGAGTTCAGGGCTATTGAGGGCAGGAGCCAGACCCTTGACCGCCCTGAAGAACACTTGGCGAAGATGTAAGAGAGCGGATGAAGCAGCGCCCATTCCTTCACGGGAATGGGCGCTGCTTGGTAAGGCGAAAGGGCACCGGCTTTTACAACGCTCAAATCACTGCAAAGAGCACCCAACCCCTTCCCGCCTGAGTGTGATTCCCCCTGCCCTATCCCCTACCCGCGCCGCCTCCTTCACGGTTGTGTTCATTCTCCAGTTGCCAGCGATCAGAAGCATAGGCAAGAGAGGTCTCCTCTAGACTTATCGTCTGGAGACTATTTTGATTCTTTCATCAACTCCATCGGAAGTAAACTCCGCATTTACGTTAGTGGACTTGATTTCTCTGAGCAATCTCATGACTCTACGTGTGATTCTTTCGTCGGCCAAAGCAGCAAGCGGAATCCGAGCGTAGGGGGAAGTTCCGCCTTCAATCTCGACATAGCCCGCCATTTCGGGAATATTGGAGTAACCTCGCAGCAAGGCACAAAGGCGAGAAAACGAATGTCCTACTACGCCAGGCCAATCATAAACGGGGCCTGCGATTGCGGTGGTAAAGTAAAGTGCAGGAATCGCATACTGGGTTAACAAGTCAATTGAGTTGCCTGTATGGATCTCATTGACAACCAACTTAGCTCGAGGTACCTGGATAACACTGCTGAATCTACGGGTTTCAGACTGCCAAAGACTCAAAAGAGCAGATTCATAGGCACGAATAAGGTTACTTAGTTCGGTCAACGTCAAGTATTCATACTGAACATGAACTCTGAGAGTCTGATTAATACGCTGATACGTACCTTGCTTCACAGCTCTGCTCTCCTTCGACTACGGCCCGTACTTGATCAGCTTGCCCGCGTGGGCCAGCGCCAGCAGCATCAGGTGCTGGGCCTGGATAGTGCCGATGGAGCCGGCGGCGCAGGCACGCTCGTTGAAGGCGGCGGTGCTTTCCCCCTTCGTCAGCTTGGAGCGCACCAGCACTGGCACGGGCTGCCAGCCGTGGGCAGCCATGATAGACGGCGTGGCGTGGTCGCCTGCGACGACAAGCACGTCCGGGTTCAGATCCAGGATTCGCGGGATAAAGGCGTCCAACTCCTCCAACGTCTTCACTTTCGCGGCAAAGTTGCCGTCCTCACCGGCGGCGTCGGCGTACTTGTAGTGGAGGTAGAAGAAGTCGTGGGCCTTCCACTTGCTGTAGAGTGTGTCCACCTCTTCCTGGAAGTTGTGACAGCCGGGGATGACCTCCATGCCTACCACCTGGGCAAGGCCGCGGTACATGGGGTAGGCAGCGATAGCGGCAGGGTTCAGCTTGTAGGCTTTGCCGAAGTTGGGGAACGAAGGAAGCCCGGAGAAGCCGCGCAGCAGCACCATGTTGGCCCGCTTCTGTATGGATAGCACCTCCCGCGCCTGGGCGACGAACTGGTTGACGGCCTCGGCGGTCTTCTTCGCTTCGGGCGTAAGCGGGTTCACGGGCAGAGGTGCAGCACCGGTGCGCTGGGGGTCGGTCTCGGTGAGCCTGTCGCTCAGCCCCTGCCCTCTGAGCACCAGCACAAAGCGATAGCCCTCCACGTGCCGCACCTCCAGGTCAACGCCCGCCACCTTGATGGCGTTCAGCAACTCGGCCAGTGGCCTGGCCTCGTCGGATGGGATGCGCCCTGCCCTGCGGTCCGTCAGCAACCCGTCTGCGCCGATGGCCGCGAAGTTGCCCCGGGCTGCCACTTCGCCTTTCTTCAGGGGCACGTCAATGCCCAGGGCCTCTAACACCCCACGTCCGATGAAGTACTTCAGCGGGTCGTAGCCGAAAAGCGCCAGATGCCCGGGGCCACTGCCCGGAGCAATGCCAGGCAGCACCGGGACCGTCCTGCCGCCGGCGGACTCTCTGGCCAGGCGGTCCAGGTTGGGTAGTTGGGCCGTTTCCAGTTCCGACTTGCCTGTATCGGGATGGGGCAAGCCGCCAAGACCGTCTGCAACGAGCATGACGATCTTTGAGGGCGTGCTTTCAACGATGTCCGCCAGGTCGGGAAAGTCAATCATGGCCCCTACCCTTTTCGTGCTTGGACTTGGTGAGTCTTGCCCCAAAAGCCCTCTTGACCTAACCCCCTAGCCCCCTTCCCTGAAGGGAAGGGGGAAGAATTGTATCTTCCCGATTCCATCGGGATAGACCCCCGGCAGTCCCGATGCGTCGGGACTGCATTTTTCTGACTTTTGAGGCAAAGCCGACTTGGTGCGTGACGGAAAGCACTAGCCTTCTTTGTCAGGCAGCGTGGCAATGCCCGGAAGCGGCCTGCCTTCCAGGAACTCCAGGGAGGCGCCGCCGCCCATGGAGACGTGGTTCATGGCGTTGGAAAGCCCAAGCTCCTCCACTGCCTCCGCCGTGGAGCCGCCGCCGACGACGGTGATGGCGTTATTCATGTCGGCCATGGTTTCGGCGATGGCCTTGGTACCGGAGGCGAACGGTTCCCATTCAAAAACACCCATGGGGCCGTTCCACACGACGGTACGGCACTCCCGCAACGCTGCGGAGAACTCCCGCACCGAAGCCGGCCCAATATCCATGATCAGAGCATCGGGCGGGATGTCATGCACGTCAACAACGCGATAGGGCGCGCCGGCGGCAAACACCTCGCTGACCACCACGTCTTTGGGCAAGTACAGCCGGATGCCATTCCCCTGAGCCTTCTGCAGGATGTCCTTTGCCACCGTAATGCGGTCGTCCTCCACCAGAGACTTGCCCACGGAGAGGCCCTGGGCCTTTAGGAAAGTAGCGGCCATGCCGCCGCCGATGAACATGCGGTCCACCCGGCGGACCAGGTTGTGCAGCACATCTATCTTGTCGCTGATCTTGGCCCCGCCCATGACAGCGGCCAGCGGTCGGGCGGGGTTTTCCAAAGCCGTGCCCAGCATCTTCAACTCCTTCTCCATCTGCAGTCCTGCATAGGTGGGAAGGAACTTGGTGATGGCGTTGATGGAGGCATGGGCGCGGTGTGAAGCGCCAAAGGCGTCGTTGACATAGATATCGGCGAGGGAGGCCAGAGACTTGGCAAAGCCCTCGTCGTTCTTCTCTTCTTCAGGGTAGAAGCGCAGGTTTTCCAGCAATAGGACTTGGCCCGGGTCCAGCTCTTTTGCCGCCTGCTGCACCATAGAGCCGATGCAGTCGCGCACATGGATAATCGGTTCGCCCAAGAGGGCCTCCAACCGATAGGCAACCGGGGCCAGGCGCATGTCTTTCACCACCTTGCCGTTGGGACGGCCCAGGTGCGAGCAGATGATAAGGCTGGCTTTCTGCTTCTTCAGATAGCGGATGGTCGGCATGACCGCATGGATGCGGGTGTCGTCGGCGATGGTCGTGGTCTTGGGGAGAAAGGGGACGTTAAAGTCCACGCGTAGGAGCACGCGCTTACCCGCCACGTTTGCGTCACGTACAGTTTTTTTCTTCACGAGGCACTCCGTTCGCTGTGCATAGTTAGAGCGAGTCCCGAAGAGCGAGCCACCGGGCGATACGCGCCACGTCTTCCTTTGCCGTGGGGTCCGAAACTGCGGGCGAAAAGGCAGCTTCAGCCTTTTGGTAGAGGGCTTGCACGGCTGCCGTAGCCTTGGCCCTTGCGTCCAACGCTTCAAGGATTGACTTGACTTGTAGCACGTCCGGCGGTCCAAGGACACGCTTGAAGAACAGCGTCCCCAACTCCCGCTTTTGGGCCAACGACGCCTGTTCCAAAGCTAGGATAATAGGATAACCCTTCTTTTTGTTCAATACGTCCAGGCCGAAGTCTTTGCCGGAAAGCGGTCGTCCCCACAACATCTGAACGTCTTCCTGCGTCTGATAGGCGACGCCCAGTTCCTCTCCAAAGTCCCGCCAGAGGACGGCATCCGATTCTCCCGCTCCAGCGGTCCGTGCCCCTAGCTCCAGGGCGCAACCCAGTAACGCGCCGGCCTTCTCCTTTGCCATGCGCTGGTAGGCGGCGGGCAGCACGTCCACCCGCTCCTGGAAGGCCATCTCCTGGTACATCCCCTCGCAGAGGCGCAGGCAGGCGTTATCCAGGGTCTGTAACAGACGCAGGCTCGTGTCGGGGTTGGCATCGTCGCCGGTGGCCTCGCCGAGCAGTGACAGCCTTGCCAGAGCGTGCAGGGCATCGCCGGCGTTGATAGCTTGGGCCGGCCCCCAGACCCACCATATCGTAGGCCGGCCATGACGTTGCTGGCTGCCCTCTTGCACATCTGCGTGGGCCTGGCTGAACTGATGGGCCAGCTCTACGGCGATGGCTGACGGCAAGGCTCTGCGCGGATCGCCGCCGCACGCCTGGCAGGCAAGGAGGCAAAGGGAGGCGTATACGCGCGGCTCGGTAAGGGGCAGTTCTAGAGGCGCGCCGCGTTCGTCCCTCCAGCCAAGCTGATACTCCACCATGCGATAAAGAGGGAACGAGCGCTTGGCGAAGAAGCCCCGTAAGGCCTCCTCTATAAGAGGCGCTAGACGCAACAGCGCCGAAGGGACAGGGATAACTGGCGACTGCTGTTCCATGTCAAGCCTCAATGGTTCCCTGATAGACGTTTCGGATTGCTTCAAAGCTGACGGCCCCTGCTCTCACTAGGCGTAGCCTGGGGCCTGACACGTCCACGATAGTGGATGCTTGGCCGATGGGGGAAGGGCCTCCTTCAATGACCAGGGCCACACTGTCCCCGAGTTGGCGACGCACGTCGTCTGCGGTGGTAGCGGGCGGCGCGCCTGTCAGGTTAGCGCTGGTGCCGGTGATGGGGCGGCCCAAGCCGGCAGCCAGTGCCCTGGGAACAGGATGGTCGGGGACACGAACGGCGACGGTGTCCCTGCCCCCGGTGACCAGGTCCGATACGGCGCGGGAACGCCGCACCACAAATGTCAGCGCGCCAGGCCAGAAACGACTGGCCAATGCCACGGCTGCGTCTGACATGCCTTGAGCTACGAGGGAAAGCTGCTCGGGGTCCGAGAGGAGGAGCGGTATCCCCATTTGTTGTGGCCTGCCCTTGATCTCCAGCACTCGCTGCAAAGCAGCTTCCGATGCGAAATCAGCCCCAAGACCGTAAAGCGTGTCTGTTGGATAGGCGACGACTTCCCCTACACGAAGCAGCCGCACACCGGCGTCTACCTGGTCCCGTAGTGCGGCTGGAAGCTGAAAACGTTGGGCAAGAACATCCAAAACGGCTGGCGGCTCCCTATTGGTTTCCTTGACGGAGTATACCACAGGTGCTACTCTCTCACTACGTTTCCCCTAGCAGTAGCGAAGAGGGCCAGCATGAGCACTGAAAAGGAATCGTTGCCGGTCAGCCGCCGGGTTGCGACTAGCGACGATGTAGAGGTCTCCACCTACCTGGAGATCGCCAAGGAAAAAACAGGCCAACAGCCTCTCCCGCAAAGCACGCCGCCAACCAAGGGAGAGGCTGTTGTTATTATTGACTTTGGCTCCCAATACAGCCATCTCATCGCCCGGCGTGTGCGGGAATGCCACGTCTACTGCGAACTCGTCCCCTTCACTGCCACGTGGGAACAGGTAGCCCACCTCAATCCGCGAGCCATCATCCTCTCCGGTGGGCCTGCAAGCGTCTACGAGGAAGGCGCTCCTCTGGCCCCCATGTGGGTCTACGAGAGCAAGTTGCCGGTCTTGGGCATCTGCTACGGAATGCAACTCTTGGCTCATCAGCTAGGGGGCAAGGTGGCGCCAGGCGCGAAACGTGAGTACGGCCATGCCATACTCCATCAGAATGACAGCAATAGTCTCATCCTCTCTGACCTTCCCACCAGCTTGCCGGTGTGGATGAGCCACGGCGACCAAATTACAGAAACACCGCCGGGGTTCCGTTCCCTTGCTTACACGGAAAGCGCTCCCATTGCTGTCATGGGGAAAGGGAATCTGATTGGGCTGCAATTCCATCCTGAAGTAGCCCATACGCCCCAGGGCATTGATATTCTCCGCAATTTCCTGTTCAAGGTGTGCGGCTTTAGTGGGTCGTGGACGCCGGAGAACTTCGTGAGCCAGGCGGTGCATCGCATCCAGGAGCAGGTAGGCAGTGGCAAGGTCATTTGCGCTCTGTCCGGAGGCGTGGATTCAGCGGTGGCGGCGACGCTGGTGCACCGCGCTGTGGGAGACCAGTTGACCTGCATCTTTGTGGACAACGGTCTGTTGCGGCTGGATGAACCCCGCCGTGTGGTGGAAGTGTTCCAGCGGAACCTCGGCCTTAACCTTATCCACGTGGATGCACGGGAACGCTTTTTGCGCAAGCTAACGGGCGTCACGGACCCGGAGCAAAAACGAAAGATCATTGGCGAGGAGTTTATTCGGGTGTTTGAAGATGAGGCGGCAGAGTTGGGCGAAGTGGACTTCTTGGCCCAGGGAACACTCTACCCCGACGTCATAGAAAGCCAGACGTCTGAAAACAAGGCGGCTGCCAAAATCAAGACCCACCATAACGTGGGCGGCCTGCCCGCCTCCATGCATCTGAAGCTGGTGGAGCCGCTACGCTACCTCTTCAAGGACGAAGTGCGCGATGCCGGACTTGCCCTGGGCATGCCGGACGAGATGGTGTACCGTCAGCCCTTTCCTGGCCCCGGTCTGGCCATCCGCATACTTGGAGAAGTCACCGAAGAGAAACTCAACGTGCTTCGGGCGTGCGACTGGATCGTTATGGACGAAATCAAGGGGGCTAACCTGTACCGGGACCTGTGGCAGAGCTTTGCCGTACTCACCGATGCGCGCAGCGTTGGCGTCATGGGCGACTTTCGTACTTATGGACATGTGGTTGCCATACGTGCCGTCACCAGCCAGGACGCCATGACTGCTGACTGGGCGCGGCTCCCCTACGAAGTCTTAGCGCGCATCTCCAACCGCATTGTCAATGAGGTCGCCCAGGTCAACAGGGTGGTCTACGACATCACAAGCAAACCGCCAGGGACCATTGAATGGGAGTGATTGTAATAATGAAGAATTGTGGTAGAATATAGTAGCACGCAACAATAAAAGGAACGCTTATGCCAGAAGACCTGGAGGGCTACATTACCGTACCAGAGGCGGCGGACAAGATCCAGCGCTCCACTGAACAGGTGCGGAGGTATCTACGGGAGGGGAAGCTGGAAGGCCGCCGCATTGGTGGGCAATGGTTCATCCGTGAATCTGCTGTGGCATACCTCGTAAAGGGTGAAGACGCTGCGCGCGAGACGAAGCCGGCTAAGAGTTCGGATGAGGAAAATCCTATGATGAGCAATGAAAAGAGAGCACTGTTTCAAAGCATTGTAGAAAGAAAAAGGGCCATCGCCAGGCGCTGGGAAAAGAGCGGCGTGGAAATAGACGCTGCTGCCTTGGTGCGTCAATTGCGTGAGGAGGCGCGTTAACCGTGTCCCTTCGCTGCGTAGACGCAAGCTGCATGGTGGCGTGGCTCATCCCTGGCGCGCGTTCCTACGACATGATGCGCGCTTGGGATGCGTTTGAATCCGGGGAGGACCATTTTATCGGCCCTCCACTTCTCTACAGCGAGACGGTCTCGGTCATTCGCAAACTAGCCTACCAAGGTCTCCTTACCCCTGATGAAGCAAGGGGCATTGTCAAGGACTTTGTGGCGTTGGACATCCTTACGCCTGTGCCGCACGGCATGTACGAGATGGCGTATGACCTTGCAGAGCGGTTCCGCATCTCCAAGGCGTATGACACCTGCTATTTGGCTCTGGCCCAGATTTACACCTGCGAGTTGCTCACTATGGACGGATCACTCTACCGGCTAGCAGGTAAAGACTACCCCCTCATTAGGTTGATGTCCTGATGCGCCTCCTGCTTATCGGCTCCGGTGGCCGTGAACACGCCATCGCCTGGAAGTTAAGCCGGAGTCCTCATCTGGAGACGTTGTATACCTCACCGGGCAATGGCGGCACCGCTGCACTCGGTATGAACGTGCCCCTTGCCCCTACGGACGTGGCCGGCCTGCTTGCGGCAGCGAAGGAACGGCGCGTTGATCTGACGTTTGTCGGGCCGGAGATGGCGCTTGAAGCAGGCGTTGTTGACCAATTTCAAGCAGCCGGGTTGCGCATTTGTGGCCCCACGAAGGCTGCCGCCCAAATTGAGACGAGCAAGGCATTTGCGAAAGAGTTCATGGCGCGACACCGTATCCCCACTGCTCAAGGCGTGGCTTTTGATTCGTATGGGGAAGCCCGCCGGTTCTTGGACAGCAGGGATGGGCCTATAGTCGTCAAGGCTGACGGACTTGCGGCGGGCAAAGGGGTCATGGTGTGCCGGAACAGGGCCGAGGCGGTGTCTGCCCTGGACTTGTGCATGGAGCAGAAAGCCTTCGGCGATGCTGGCTCCACCGTGGTGATTGAGGAGTGCTTGGAAGGGCCGGAAGTGAGCGTGTTTGCCTTTACCGACGGAATCCATGTCTCGCCGCTTGTTGCTGCATGCGACTACAAGCGCGCCCTGGATGGGGACCAAGGGCCAAACACCGGCGGTATGGGCAGCTATAGTCCACCGGAGTTCTGGGATGAGCATCTCCGCCGCGACGCTGACCTCCGGTTTGTACGCCCCGCTATAGAAGGCATGGCGGCAGAGGGCCGTCCTTTTCAAGGCGTGCTGTATTGCAGCTTGATGCTCACAAAGTCAGGACCGAAGGTCATAGAGTTCAACGCCCGCTTGGGCGACCCCGAAACACAAGTCGTCTTGCCGCGACTGGAGGGCGACCTGGTTGAGATAGCCCAAGCCGTCGCCGAAGGGGCTCTGGACAAGGCCCGCGTCGGCTGGAACGCCAACACCTGCGTAGGCGTGGTGATGGTCTCCCAGGGCTACCCAGACGCCTACGAGAACGGCTATCCAATATTCGGCCTGGCGGAAGCTCAAAGACAGGCCCTGGTCTTCCACGCCGGTACGCGCCTTCAGGACAATGTGGCGCTCACCGCAGGTGGCCGCGTGCTGACCGTGGTTGGCAGCGGGCCTTCCTATATGGAGGCGCGATCAGAGGCGTACCGCGCGGTGGACCAGATACGCTTCCAGAACGCCGCCTATCGCAAGGATATCGGCGTCCGCGCACTACAGCGGAGGGAGGTGCAAGGATGACGATGTATACCGAGCCGCAGATTCCCCAACGAGTCCTGCAAGGCTATCTAGAGCGCTTCAGGGCTATCAAGAACGGCCCGGAGATAGCCAAGCTGCACACCCGCAAGTGGGGCAAAATCAGCCGGGCCAAAGAGCTTATTCAGGAAGATGCGCTGAATGACTTAACCGAGGCGCAAGCAGAGGAACTCTATCGTTGTTTGCCTATCTCGCAACGTGGCCGCTCTGTCTTTCTTGCCAATCCCATCAAAGAGGTTAGAGAGGCGCTGGGGTTCCTACTGTGGGAACAGCTTATGTACGAGATGCGTGTTTACGAGTTCTTGGACCAGGACTGGCTCAAAGGCGCCGACGTTTCTTTGGCGGCTGCCTTGCTGTGCGTCAAGGACCCGGACTTGTACGGCATCATCAGCGCCAATACGGAAAAGGGCTTCAAGCACCTGAAGATGTACCCAAAGTTTGACCCAAAGGAAAGTCAGGCCGGCAGGTTCCAAAAACTCCAGGAAACGCTGTTTCTGCTTTTTCGCATGGGTGAGTTCCAGGACTTGCCGGAAGTTGACGACTTCCTGGAGGCCCTGTCTAAGGGAATGCTCGCCCCCCCACAGGCGAGCTAGCTTTGCCTCTCTCTCAACCTGGCCCCCTCTTGCTAAGCGTCTGTACCTCGCGGAGCACTTCTTCCAGCTTCTGCTCTGCTATCTGGTTTTTCCTCTGGGCATCGCTACGTGTCAGGAACGAGGCCGGGAGCGGCAGTTCGGTCATGCCCTCTATCCGGTTGAGCAGCGCTTGCCTGCGGTCTAGTTTGGCACTTTGGATTTCCAGTTCTTGCGGCATGACATTCTCACCATTCGCTTCGGATGGTTTGGGGTAGTATAACGTAACGGAATGCAACCCCAGGTAAGCTAACTCCTGTGTAATGAACACAGATGGCCGATTCCGGCATGGGTTTCCCCAGTGGAAAGTATCCTGGTCAAAGACATAGCGATCATCATGATGGTGGCAGGAGCGACCCTTCTACTCTTTCGCCGTTTGCATCTTCCGCCCATCCTGGGATACCTCGTGGCCGGCATCATCATCGGCCCTTATTCCTTCCCATTTCCCTCCATAGACGACGTTGAGACCATCCGTCATTTATCCGACCTCGGCCTGGTTATTCTGCTCTTTGCCCTGGGACTGGAATTCGGGTGGGAACGCATACGGCAAGTGGGCGTCAATGTCGTGTTCATCGGCGTTGTTGAGATTGCGTTCATGATGGTCCTGGGCTACCAAGCGGGTCTGCTCCTGGGATGGAACGGGGAAGAAGCGCTTTTCCTGGGCGCGTGCATTTCCATCAGCAGTTCGGCAGTGCTGGTGAAAACACTGCGTGACAACGGAAAGCTCGGCGCAGATTTTGCGCGGCTGATGGTAGGCATCCTGGTCGTTGAGGACTTTGCGGCGGTTATCATGCTTACGGTGCTTTCCGGCGCTGCCGGCATGGGCGGCACGAGCTGGAGCAACGTCGGATTTCTAGCCGGCAAGCTGGCCCTTTTTACCGTTGCCGCATTGACCCTTGGGACACTCCTTGCGCCCAGGCTCATCAACGCCGTCGCCAATTTTCGTTCCATAGAAATGCTGCTCATCATTAGTTTGGCCCTCTGCTTCGGCCTCGCGTTGATTGCCCAGGAGCTTGGCCTTTCCGCCGCGGCGGGTGCATTCCTCATTGGGACGGTGCTGGGCGATACAAAGCAGTCCAAGGACATCTCCGAGATGATGATTCCAGTGCGGGACATGTTCGGAGCGTTGTTCTTTGTCGCGGTGGGTATGTTGATTGACGTTCGACTCATCGGCCAGTTCCTGTTGCCGGTCCTTGTGGTGTCGGTAGTGTTTGTAGCCGGTAAGATCATCGCCAATACCATCGCCACATTCTTGACGGGCCATGATTTCCGCACCTCGGTGCGCGTGGGCATGGGCATGCCTCAGATTGGGGAGTTTTCTCTGGCAATTGTGAAAGTAGGCGCCGAGCGCGCCGCCCTGGGAGGCTTCTTCTACCCTATTCTGACCGCTGCCACCGGCGTGATCTCCCTGGTCTATCCCATCACGTTCCGCTACTCCGACGCCGCAGCGCATTTTCTGGAACGTCATACTCCCAGGATGGTCCACCTGTATGTTGCCGGCCTGGAACGATGGCTGGCCCTGCTCCGTGCGTCATTTGTCCAACGCGGCCCTATTGCCCAACAGGTCTCACGGGCGACGCGCATAATTCTCCTCAACGTCGCAATAATCATGGTGTTGGTTGCCATCGGGACGTTCATTCTGGGGTACAGAGCGCCTCTGAGCCGTTACCTTCCCCTTTCCGACAGCGAGTTTGGCCTGATTGTTGGATTTGGCGTCCTCATCCTCTGCGCTCCTTCTGGACTGGCTATCTGGCGTGAGCTACAAGACCTGGCGGAAAAGCTGACCCTTCAACTCTTTCAGAGACGTGCGGCTTCAATGGGCCGGTGGAAGCAAGAGGAAGTGCGACAGCTCTTGCGAGACAGCATCCTTGCCGCACTTGTCCTGCTTCTGGCTGTTTGGGCCGTCCCTTTCCTATCCCACCTGCTCTCCTTGGGCCGGCTTTCTGTCCCCCTTCCGTTGCTCTTGCTGGGTGGTGCAGTTTTCATTACCGGGCGCATTGCATTGAGGATTCAGCGCATCCTCGTGACGACGTTCAGTCGCACGTTCTTAGGTGGTCGGGACGGCGTGACCGAAGAGAAGCAAAAAGCCTCTGATGCACCTCCAGAAGAGGGCAAAGGGAAGAAGTAAGCCGTGCCATACCACTTTATTAACAAAAAAAGAGTTTTACTCTGTCTCCAAGTATGATAGTCTACATAGACCTAAGCATTGGTGACAGTACATCAAAAAAGGTGAGACATGCTGGACTATAAGCCAAATATCGTGCTCTCCAACACCGAGTACAAAGTGGTTGGGACGCGCCCGCCCCGGCATGACGGGGTGGACAAGGTAACCGGCAACGCCCGCTACAGCGCGGACGTGCGGTTGCCCAGCCTTCTGTATGGCGCGGTCCTGCGTAGCCCCCACGCCCACGCCCGCATCAAGTCCATTGACGTGAGCAAGGCTTTGGCGCTGCCCGGCGTCAAGGCAGCGGTCACCGGCGCCGAGATGCCCGACCTGTCCGGCAAGGTGGCGGACCTGGGCGAAGGTGCCCGGGCCAACTATACCTTCATGAGCCAGAACCTCATGGCTGGCCCGAAGGTGCTGTACAAGGGCCATCCCGTCGCCGCCGTCGCTGCGACTACGTCCATGATCGCCGAAGAAGCCCTCTCTCTTATCAAGGTGGAGTACGAGGTGCTGCCTCCGGTGCTCAACGCCATGGACGCAATGAAAGAGGGCGCACCCATCCTGCACGAGGGCGTGAATGCCATCGGAGGCCACAGGCCCGGCGTCGCTCCCGAAAAGCTCACCAATGTGGCGTCTCGCCTGGAATTCAAGCTGGGCGACGTTGCCGAGGGCTTCAAGAAGGCCGATGTCATCGTTGAGCGGGAGACGCACACCAAAGCCGTCCATCAGGGCTACATTGAGCCGCATTCGGCCACCGCCCAGTGGTACGCCGACGGGAACATCACCGTCTGGTCCAGCAGCCAGGGTCAGTTCATGGTGAGGGAACAGACGTCCACCATCCTGAACGTCCCCGTTTCCAGGATAAAGGCCATCCCTATGGAGATTGGCGGCGGCTTCGGCGGCAAGCTGGTGGTCTACCTGGAGCCTATCGCCGCCCTGCTCTCTCATAAGAGTGGGGGGCAGCCGGTGAAGCTCACCATGAGCCGTGTGGAGGTCTTTGAGGCTACCGGCCCTACCTCCGGCACCCACGTCAAGGTAAAGTTGGGGGCAACAAAAGAGGGTAAGCTGGTCGCCGGCGAAGCCCACCTCATCTATGAGGCTGGGGCCTACCCCGGTTCGCCCGTTGGCGCCGGCGCGCGGTGCATCTTCGCTCCCTATGACATCCCCAACGCCTACGTTGAAGGCTTTGACGTTGTTATCAACCTGCCCAGGTCCGTGGCCTACCGCGCCCCTGGGTCGCCTGCTGCGGCCCTCGCTATGGAAACGGCCATTGACGAGCTGTGCGACAAACTGGGCATGGACCCCCTGGAGTTCCGCCTGCTGAACTCGGCCAAAGAGGGCGTCCGGCAAGCGTCGGGTCCCGTCCACGGCAAGGTTGGCTTCATAGAGGTGCTGCAAGCCTCTAAGGACCATCCCCACTATCACACCAAGCTCACCGGCCCCTATCGCGGGCGTGGTGTGGCGTCCGGCTTCTGGTTCAACGCCAGCGGCCCCTCATCGGCCATCGCCTCCGTCAACTCCGACGGCACTGTGAGCCTAGCGGAGGGATCGCCGGACATCGGCGGCACCCGGACTTCGGTCGCCATGCAATTGGCCGAGGTGTTGGGCATCTCCGTTGACAAAGTAAAGCCCTCTGTCGTGGACACCGACTCCATCGGCTTCACCTCCGTCACCGGCGGCAGCGGCGTTACCTACAAGACGGGCATTGCCTGCTACGAGGCGGCCTTGGACGTCAAGCGCCAAATGATGCAGCGCGCCGCCACGATTTGGAACGTGACGCTGGAGGACGTGGAGTACAGGGACGGCGCTCTGTACCACAAATCTGACCCCAACCTGAAGTTCACCTTTGGCGAGCTGGCTTCTCGCCTGAACGCGACGGGCGGGCCCATCGTGGGACGGGCCACCGTTAACCCCAGGGCAGCTGGCGCAGCCCTGGCTACCCACATCGTGGACGTAGAGGTTGACCCGGAGACCGGCAAGGTCACGGTGCTGCGCTACACCACGATACAGGACGCCGGCAAAGCTATCTATCCACCCTATGTGGAGGGCCAGATGCAGGGCGGCGCGGTCCAGGGCATCGGATGGGCCCTTAACGAGGAGTACGCCTACAGCGACCAGGGGCGAATGCTGAACGCCAGCTTCTTGGACTATCGTATGCCCACGTCCCTTGACCTGCCCATGATTGACACCGTCATTGTGGAGGTGGCGAATCCGGGCCACCCCTTCGGCGTTCGCGGTGTTGGCGAAGCGGCTATCTGCCCGCCTCTCGCCGCCATGGCCAACGCGGTCTCCCACGCTGTCGGCGTTCGCATGAACGAACTGCCCATGACGCCGTCCCGCGTGCTGGCTGCGTTGCACTCCAGTAACCACAAAAACGGCCACGTCGTCCGCTAGCCATGTCCCAAGTTTGGCTCTACGCCACCTTACGCAGCGTGACTGCCGGCAAATGTCCGGTGGATGTCCAGGGCGCGTCTGTGCGGGAACTGGTGGAGAACCTGGACCAGGCGTATCCAGGCGCAAAGGATGCCCTCGTGTGGGGTGACGATCTCATGCACGGCTTGGCCGTGATAGTGGACGGCGAGACCAGCGCATTGGGCCTGCTCCAAAAAGTAGGCGGAAACAGCGAAGTTCATTTTCTTCCGGCCATTGGCGGCGGGTGATGGAAAGCGGTAGAATGTTGTATAGTGCGGGGTGCGCGCGAGCGGCCCCGCTTTTGATTGCCCCCTTTGGCAACAGTCGTTACACGAGCGGCGAGAATGACCGAGGTACATTTGAAAACACCTCTTTCTTATCTACGGCTTCTGATCGCCGCAGGGAGCCTGGCTGCCGTGGCCCTGCTGGCAAGCGGCTGCGGCGCCAGCACCCCTACCCCAATTCCAGCCTTTAGACCTACTATCGTCGCTACCGGCGTAGCAGCCACCGTGACGCCAAACACCAGCGACAACAAGGAGAAGTCTGTGGTCGCAGATGGAGATACCGTAGAAGTCCACTACCGTGGCACACTGGACAACGGTGAGGAGTTTGATACTTCCTATGGAAGCACCCCGTTGTCCTTCACCGTAGGCGCCGGGCAGGTCATCAAAGGCTTCAACGATGCCGTCATCGGCATGAAGGTTGGCGAGAAGAAGAGCGTCCACATCCCGGTAGACGAAGCCTATGGCCCCCATATGGACGACCTCGTGTTTGAAGTGGCTCGTACCCAGACGCCTCCGGACATCCAGCAGGGCGATCAGGTGCGTCTGTCCAACGGCTTCCCCGCCGTCATAACAGCAGTGACGACGGATACGGTCCGCATTGACGCCAATCACACCCTGGCGGGTCAGGCCCTCAACTTTGAGATTGAGCTGGTCACTGTTAAATAGGGATGGCATTCCTGTGGTACTGGCTATTCGTTCACGGCAGAAAAACCCCACAAGCTTGCGAGCAAGGTATCTTGAAGCCGCACCCTGATGGCCGTTGACAATTAACCTGCCTCATTGCTGGCAAACGCTCATCCTAACCTTCCCCCCTCTAAGGGGAAGGGACTATCTCCTCTCCCTTGAGGGGAGAGGAGATAGGTGAGGGTGAAGGGTTCGCCAAAGACCAGATAGCTCATTTTGTGATGACCGTTAGGGTGCAGCGCCAAACTTGTTCTGGAGACACTCCTATGCCTTTAGTCGCCGTTGTGATTGGCAGCCGCACCGACGAACCGCTGGTGCAGGACACCCTCAAGACGCTCACAGACATGGGCATTGAGCACGAGCTTGTCGCCATGTCCGCGCACCGCACGCCGCAAAAGGTGGCGGACTATGCCCAGGCCGCCGCAGGCAGGGGCATTGAGGTCATCATCGCCGCCGCCGGGGGCGCCGCCGCCTTGCCCGGCGTCATCGCCGCCTACACCGACCTGCCCGTCATCGGCATTCCTCTGCCTACCAGCGAGCTGAAAGGCATTGACGCCTTGCACGCCATCGTCCAGATGCCGCCGGGCGTGCCCGTGGCCTGCGTGGCCGTCGGCGCGTGGGGAGCGCGCAATGCTGCCTATCTCGCCGCAAGCATTCTCGGCTTGAAGCATGATAAAATCAGGGAAGCCTATTCAGGCTACCGCAAACGGCTGCGAGAGGGTTAGTCTTGGTTCTACCTTTGCCCCAGAACGGTCATTTCCCCACTGATTCTGTGCCCACGTCTGAAGGTGCGGGTATAATGCCGCCCCTTTTACAGGGCGGTTCAAGCAGCAACATCGCCGTCCTGTGCGACTTTGATGACACCACCGCTGTGGAAAACGTCGCTCATCTTGTGCTGGACCGCTTCGCCCGCGAGGAGTGGCGGCATCTCGTCTCCCAGTTCCGGGAAGGGACGATTATCCCAAAGGACTACTTTGAGCAGCCCTTCAAGTCGGTAAAAGAGAGCAGGGAAACGTTGAAGGCCCACGTGCAGCAGACCGCCCACTTGCGGGATGGCTTTGTGGAGATGGCCCACTACTGCCGCAGCAAAGAGATTGACCTGGCCATCGTCACCCACGGCCTGGACTTCTACGTGGAAGCCCTGCTGGAGCGGGAAGACCTGGGCTGGGTGACCACCTACCCCGTCAATTCCCAGTTCACAGACAAGGGCATTCGGTTTATCTACAACTACACAAAGCCCGGCTGCGACGAATGGGGCAACTGCAAGTGCAGCGTGGTGGACAGGTATCTGACCGCGGGCAAGCGCGTCTTCTACGTCGGCGACGGCGCATCGGACTTCTGCCCCGCCAAGAAGGCCGAGCTTGTCTTCGCCCGCAGCCACCTTCTGGACATGTGCCGGCGTGACAACCTGCCACACCGGGAGTTGCGGGATTTTAGTGACGTGGTGCGGGAATTGGAGAATGCTCGTATTAATCTCAGCCATTAAGTGCCCACCCACGAGATATCCTGCCATTCTCGTGGGTGGGCACCTGAAGAACCAAGAGGCTTAGCATGGACAAATGGACAGAAGAAAGGCTTCAACAACTCGTAGCGGACAGGGAGGAAGAATCAGATAACCTAGAGTTCAAATCATCTAAGTTGTTCCCAGGCGATGATGATACCTCGGAGACAATCAACAAGAAGATTCAGGACCTCACTCAAAAGCTGACAATAGAGGTAGTGGCGTTTGCGAATACAAGGGGTGGACGCATCGTTGTTGGCATTGAGGAAGAACACGTCGGCAAGCGAGCCATCGCAAACAAGTTGGATGACGGCATCAATCCTGCAAGGTACTCCAAGGATTGGATACTTCAGAAATTGCGCGACAGTATTACACCAGCCTTGCCAGGGATAGACGTGCAAGATGTGCCACTGGTCCAGAGTCTGGGAAGGGTAGCTTACGTCATTACTGTGCCGCAGGGAGTTACGGCCTACCAGGCGGCCGACCTCGTATATTATCAACGTTCCGGCAGGAGCTGTCTGGGCCTGCGTGACAATCTCATCAGAGCGTTGATGTACCGAAGTCGCCTTCCTCGAGCGGAGGTGTCATTTACTTTTGAAAAAGCCAGACTTGCATGGCGTGAGTTACAGAAGGAAAAGCTATCTCAACTCAGGCAGAATCCCAGCTTGGTAGAATTTCAACAGAGAGCCGAGTCTGGAACGTTGACTGATGATGAGCTAAATAACGTCCGCATAACAATGCCCGTTCGAGATGAATTCACAGGCACATTAAGACTCGTGAATACAGGTGACGTCAATCTCAAAGACTTCCGACTGCACATCTCTCTGGAGCTACCCACTGAATTCAATGCAAAGGAGTCACATTGGTATGCGCCGCCAGGCCCCGACTTCAAGTTGTTTCCGGCAGAAGAATGTATCTTGGACGACAAGGTTGAAATCCGGGGCCACTACTCCCACAGAAGCGACGAAGAAGCTTTAAGGCAATGGGAGGAATGCCCCTCAAAACTACGTTGGAAATTGTACTTGGACGACGCTCCGCCACAGAAGGGAGAGATTGATCTGAGGAACATGGCCATTAATCTAATAAAGGGACTAGACACATGATTGACCGCTACGCGCGCCCAAAGATGAAGCGGGTTTGGTCCGAGGAGAACAAGTACGACAAGTGGCTGGCCGTAGAGCTTGCCGTGTGCGAGGCGTGGGCCGAGGGCGGCGTTATCCCACAGGAGGACATGGCCAAGCTGCGCCACGCAACCTACAACCTGGACCGCCTCAATGAAATCTTCGCCCGCACCCACCACGACATGACGGCCTTCACCCGCTCCATCACCGAGACACTGGGGCCTGAAGGCCGCTGGATCCACCTGGGCCTCACCTCCAACGACGTCATAGACACCGCCCAGGACTTGCAAATGGTGGAGGCCGCCGACCTGTTGCTGGGCGAGCTTGACGCCCTGCGTGAGACGTTGCAAAAACGCGCCTGGGAGTTCAAGGACACGCTGATGATGGGGCGCACCCACGGCATCCACGCCGAGCCTATCACCTTCGGCCTGAAGCTGGCCCTGTGGTGGGACGAGCTGAACCGCCACAGGGAACGCCTGCTTGCTGCACGGGAGCAGATGGCCGTGGGCAAGGTCTCCGGCGCGGTGGGAACCCACGCCACGGTGCCGCCCAACATTGAGGAGCGCGTGTGCGCTCACCTGGGCCTGCGCGTCGCACCCGTATCCAACCAGATCATTCAGCGTGACCGCCACGCCCAGTACGTGACCACCATGGCCCTGATCGCCGCGTCTCTGGAGAAGTTCGCCACGGAGATACGCCACCTCCAGCGCACCGAGGTGTACGAGGCCCAGGAGCCGTTCAGTGAGGGGCAGACAGGGTCATCGGCCATGCCCCACAAGCGCAACCCGGAGCTGTCTGAGCGCGTGTGCGGCCTGGCGCGCCTGATTCGTGGATACGCCGTCACCGCAATGGAAGACGTAGCCCTGTGGCACGAGCGGGACATCAGCCACTCCTCGGCGGAGCGCCTGATCCTGCCGGACTCCACCATGGCCCTGGACTACATCACCAGCCTGTTCAACCAGATCATGCAGGGTCTGCGGGTGTTCCCCGACCGCATGATGGCGAACATAGAGTCCACACTGGGCATCATCTTCTCCCAGCGGGTGCTGCTGGCCCTCATAGAAAAAGGCCTGAGCCGGGAAAAGGCCTACGACATCACCCAGAAGGGGGCCATGCGCGCCTGGGACGAACACAAGGACTTCCGCCAGATCATGCGCGAAGAGCCGGAAGTAACCTCCCGCTTGAAGGGCAAGGCCCTGGAAGACCTGTTTGACTACCGCTACTACGTCCAGCACGTGGACGAGACCTTCAAGAGGGCGGGGATATAGCTACACATGACCACCATCACAACCACCTCCCTCCCCAACCTCCTGCACCGCGGCAAAGTGCGGGACACCTATGACTTGGGCGGCGGCCTGCTGCTCATGGTCGCAACGGACCGCATCTCTGCCTTTGACGTAGTGCTCCCCACCGGCGTCCCGGAGAAAGGCGTCGTGCTGTCCCGCATGTCCGCCTTCTGGTTCCGCAAAGTGGCGCACCTCATTCCGCACCACTTCATCGCCATGGCCAACGAGCTGGGAGCCGCTGCGTATCTTAAGGTGAGCGTGCCGCCGGAAATCGCCCGGCGCGCCATGGTGGTCAAGCGCGCCCAGCGCGTGGACATTGAATGTGTGGTGCGGGGATACCTGGCAGGCTCCGCATGGGCGGAGTACACTGCCCAGGGTACAATCTTTGGCCAAGTCGCGCCAAAAGGGCTGAAAGAGGGCCACAAGTTTGAAAAGCCCATCTTCACCCCCACCACAAAAGCGGAGACCGGGCATGACCTCAGCATGACGCACCAGCAGGTGGTGGACATGGTCGGGGCTGCCAGGGCAAGGGAGTTGGAGGAGCAGACCATCGCCGTCTACAGCTACGCCCGCGACTACGCCGCCCAGCGCGGCATCATCATTGCCGACACCAAAATGGAGTTCGGCGTGCTGGATGGACGGCTCATCCTCATTGACGAGCTGCTTACCCCCGATTCCAGCCGCTTCTGGGACGCGGCAACGTACAGCCCCGGCCAGTCCCAGCCGAACTACGACAAGCAGTTTGTGCGTGACTGGCTCAACAGCACCGGCTGGGACCACGAGCCGCCTGCGCCTGTTTTACCAGGGGATATTGTGCAAAAGACCGTAGAGCGGTATAAAGAAGCATACGCCCGCCTCACCGGCGAACAATTCAGCTAGGAGACACTTGCGTGACCACCAAACCCAGGAACCTGAACAAGCAAGATGCCCGCAGGACCGACCAACGGGAAGCCCGCCGTCAGCGTCAGGAGGGCAAGCAACGCCGCAGGCGCATCCTGTATCTCATCGCGACCGGCTTCATCGCGCTGCTTATTATCGCTTCCTTGGTGATTACTTCCCTACCCCAGCCCTCCGGTCAAAGCGGCGGCTCCAAGCGCGCAGAATACGCCAACGGCGTAGGGACGCAGCAGGTCCTCATGCCCGGCTCCAACCACGTTGACGGACGGACCGTTACCTATACCACCATCCCTCCTACCTCCGGCGACCACTGGAGCGGCTCTACCCAGTGCGGCTTCTACCAAGAGGAGGTCCGGGACGAGATCGTGATGCACAACACGGAGCACGGCAACGTCATAATGAGCTATAACCTGACCGACCCTGCCGACGTTACGAAGCTGAAAGACATCAGCAACAACATAAAAGACAGCGGCGACTGGCTGGTCACCCGGTACTACCCCAAGCTCCAGCCTGGTGAAGTTGCGTTGACGGTTTGGGGCATCATGGACAAGTTCGCCGGCATTGACGAGGCGCGCATCACGAAGTTTGTTGACACGTACAAAGGCAACCTCCTCTCCGACGAAACCCGCGGCCTGGGCCAGGGCATTCCTTGCACCACCGCTCAACGCATGGCAAAGTAGAGGCGTCATGTATCTTGCCAAGGTCTACGTCACCCTCAAGCCCACGGTCAACGACCCGCAGGGACGCACCGTCGCAGGCGGCCTAAAGAGCATGGGCTTCGCTTCAGTGTCCGACGTTCGTATCGGCAAGTACCTGGAGGTACGCCTGCAAGAGCCTGAGAAGGCCCAGGCAGAGGCCAAGGTCAGGGAGATGTGCGAGAAGCTCCTGGCTAACCCAGTCATTGAGCAGTATCGTTACGAAGTAGTAGAGGTCTAAGGAGAAATCCTATGCCTGGCGATTCCGTAGACATCATTCAACGCTGTTCCGTGTGTAGCACGGAGATCAGCAGGTTCTCCGCCAAGAAGGAGAACATGTTCCTGTCATCCTATCAGATGGTTGCCTGCCCCAAGTGCGGCAAAGAAACGCGAGAGCTGCGGGAACCGGCCTTGCGTTCCGAGATGCGCGAAAAAGAGGCGGCCTCCCTGCCCAAGCACAACCGCTAGCATGGCCTCTGACCAACAGATACTGCATGTCCTCAACAGCCTCTCCCAAGTCCTGACCTGCCCGGACTGCGATACGCGCCTGCGCTTCGGCGATTGGGAATGCCCCCACTGCGGCAAGGACTTGGACGAGTACCTGCGCCGCTGGGCCGCCCAGCTACTGGACAAGCTTGACGGCAGGGATCGCTGACCGCCGCGACTAGGGGAGTCGTTTGAGCAGGCACAAGCTACTGCGCAAACGGCAGGCCGTACCTATCCGTCGGACGGGAGCGAGATGGTGAATGTAGTCCCTTCCCCTACTCTGCTGTCCACCTCTACGCGTCCGTTGTGCCGCTGCACAACCCCATAGGTCACCGCCAGGCCCAGGCCTGTCCCCTTGTCACCCTTTGTGGTGAAGAACGGTTCAAAGCAGCGCTGTCGCACCTCCTCCGGCATTCCGCTACCCGTGTCCTCCACTTGCAACAGCACATGCCCGCCTTCCGCTTTCGTCCGCAGATGGATTGCGCCATTCCCCGGCATGGCATCCACACCATTGATGATGAGGTTCGTCAAGACCTCCGTGAGCTCAGTGGCATTGCCCTTCACCATGGGAATGGGCTTGAGATCCATTGTAACAGCGATGGTCTTGCCCTCAGCCAGGGCTTTTTCGGCCCACACATACTGGGTGACGCTGGCAGCATGCTGCACCACTTCATTGATGTCCAAGCTGATGAACGGTTCAGCCTGATCCCGTGGACGATAGAACTCTCGTAGGCGGCCTACAATATGAGCTGCATCTTGAGCGGCGGCGTGGCAAATCCCGATGTGGCGGAGGGCGGCTTCTCTGTTGTCAAGTCTTTCTGGATTTTCAATAAGTAAAGAGGAGAAGCCCAGAATGGGCGTTAATGCGTTGTTGAAGTCGTGGACTATGCCGCTGGCCATCTGCCCCAGGGCGTTCAGCCGCTGCTGCTTGATCAATAATGACTGTGCCTCCTGGAGCTGCTGTAGGGTGTTCTGAAGCCTCCCATTGGCCTCCCGCAACTCTTCCTCCATGCGCTTGCGTTCGGTCACGTCACGAATGATCCCCATAACTCCCGGTTTGCCGCTAAAGGGGACGGGCGCTACCGATACATTGACTGTGCGCACTGCACCGTCTGGACGCTGGATCGCAAACTCTAGGCTGTCTCCACTTGGATCGCCGCGTTGCGTCGCGAGCGCCCGTTCGCGTATCTCGTCCCGGTGCTGCGGCAGCGCCAGGTCCCACGGCGCAACGCCTAGCACCTTGCTTTGGTCGTCCACGCCGTAGATTCGCAGGAATGCGCTGTTCACAAAAGCAAGTTTGTCGTCCACCATCACACCTATACCGTCGCTGGCGTTTTCCACTACCGCCCGGTATTGCGCCTCTTGCTCTCGCAATGCCTCTTCCAGGCGCTTCCGTTCGCTGATGTCACGGATGGCGACGATGATCAGCGTGCCCTCGGAGGTCTCCAACGGGCTAAGGGTTGCGTCAATGGGGAACTCTGTGCCGTCTTTCCGCCTACCGTACATAGTTAGGCCCGTGCCCATGGATCGTGACCGAGGCGCTAGCTGATACTGGCGGCGATGCTCCACGTGCTGTCGCATGAACCGTTCCGGCATGAGGAACTCCGGCGGCTTGCCCAACAACTCTTCGCGCTTGTACCCGAACATGGCCTCGGCCTGTTTGTTCACCAGCTTGATGTTTCTAGTGATGTCAATAATAAGCAGGGCATCCGGAGCAGCTTCAAGAAGGGCTGCATATTGCGTTTCGTCTTCCCGCAATCGCGCCTTGGCCCTGCTTTGCTCCAGGGCAACGGCAACAGCTTGCCCCAGGCGGGCCATGCGGTCTTTGAGGATGTAGTCGGCGGCGCCCTCTTTGATGAGCGCCACTGCTGCCTCGTCTCCAAGGGTGCCGGTCACGACAATGATGGGGATGTCTAGTGCTTGCTCTCGGAGGAGGCTGATGGCCCGGTGCGCGTCAAATTGGGGCAAGCTGAAATCAGCAAGGATGATATCCGGCGACAAAGCAAGTTGGGCCAAATACTCTTGCTCGGTGTCAACTCGCCGCCACACAAGGTCATACCCCGACCGCCTCAACTCAGCGGCTGCAATGTCTGCATCCGATGGATTATCTTCCAGAATGAGGACGTTTAGCCTAGATGCAGGTGTCATAGGAGACCTCCGTGACGCCGTTCAAGAAAGAGGGGGTTGATTCAATAGAAGCCAATAGAAACCTATTTGCCGGACGCTGTTGGTAAACTGGTCAAAGTCCACTGGTTTCACAATGTAACTGTTTGCCCCAAGCTGGTAACACGTGGCAATGTCAGGGTCCTCCCGTGAAGAAGTAAGCACTACCACGGGAATAGCTCTTGTCTTCGGGTTCGCCTTTATCTGACGCAGCACTTCTACTCCATCCACCTTGGGCATCTTCAGATCCAACAGCACTACCTTAGGGCTATTCTCAATTCGGCGATGGGCAAATGCGCCGGTACAGAACAGAAACTCCAGCGCTTCTGCGCCGTCCCTGACCACCTGTATGCGATTGGCCAAGTGGTTGCGTTGCAGCGCATGGAGCGCGAGCTCCATGTCGTTTGGGTTGTCCTCAACCAGAAGGATTTCTACGATATCATCTGTTGTAGTCATGCTCATCTCCCAGCGTAAAATAGAACGTCGCGCCTTTGTTCACCTCGGCTTCCGCCCACACGCGGCCTCCGTGGCGTTGGATCACACGCTGCACGATGGCCAGGCCGACGCCCGTCCCTTCATACTCTTCCTCGCGATGCAGGCGCTGAAAGACGCCGAAGAGCTTGTCGGAATACCGCATGTCAAAACCAACGCCGTTGTCTTTGACGTAATACACCGTCTCGCCGTCCTGGGCCAGCGCCCCAAACTCCACCCTCGCGTTGTCCAGCTTGCGTGTGAACTTCAAGGCATTGCTGGTAAGGTTGAACAGGGCTTGCCGGAGGAGCGAAGGGTCTCCCCTACATGCAGGCACATCCAGGATTGCAACATCCAGTTGCCGCCCTTGCTGTTCGTTCCGCAGGTCTGCAAGCACTTGCCCCACCAGTTTTCCCATGTCCACGTCCTGCCGTTGCAGGCTCTGTCTACCTAGCCGGGAAAAGGCCAGCAGATCGTCTACCAGGCGTCCCATCTTCACTGTATTGGAGCGCACGAGGCCGAGGTAGCGCTGCGCCTCTGGACTCAGTCCCGCCGTGTACTCCTCCATGACGATGCGGGAGAAGCCGTCTATCGCCCGCAGAGGGGCCCGCAGGTCGTGGGACACTGAGTAGGCAAACGCCTCCAGTTCACGGTTGGCCGCTGCAAGCCTTTCTTCAGCTTTCCTTTGCTCGGTAATGTCCCTCACGAAACCCAGAGCGGCAGGCTTTCCGCTATAGGTGATGGTAGCGCCTGAAACTTGTAGGGTGCGGACCTCACCCCCAGGCTGCTGGACCTGGTATTCAAACTTCTGCGGTATAAGTTCCCCCCGCTCCCTGGCAGCCGCCCGCTGGCGAATTTCCTCTTGATACTGGGGCAATGCAAGCGTCTCCGGCTTGATGCCTAGCATCTGACTGGGATCGCTGCGACCATACATTTGCAAATAAGCAGTGTTAAAGAAAGCCAACTTCCCGTCCACCACAACCGCAATGCCATCGGTGGCGTTCTCTACCACCACCCGGTAGTGCTCCTCTTGTTCCTTCAGGGCTTCTTCCGCGCGTCTCAGGTCAGTCACGTCCCTGTAAAGACCTACCACCGCTGGTTTGCCGTTATAGGTCACGGTTGCCCCGGACAGTTGCAGGACGCGGATTTCGCCGTCGCGGCGCTGGACTTCGTACTCATAACGGTTGGGGATGGGTAGCCCGGCAAGCCGCGCCGCAATCCGTCCTTGCAAGATCGCGCGGTACTTTGGCAGGACGGTATCAACAAGCTCAGTACCAAGGACTTGGCTTGGGTCACCCAGGCCATAGATGTCCAAATAGGCCCGATTGACGTATTCCAGCTTGCCATCTACGGTAATGGCGATGCCGTCGCCTGCGTTCCCCAGTACCGCTCCGTACTGCGTTGCCAGCTCTTTCGCACCTTCCTCCGCCTGCTTGCGAGCGTGGGTTTCTTGCTCCAGCATCTGGACCGCATGCTTCAACCGATTCGTAGTGCTGTTCCGGAGCATACCAACAAGCGCGATGGACCAGATGGCAAGAAGAGCAAAGCTCCGGTTCGCGGCTATCATCCAGGGAATGCCCCCCGGAGGCGAAAGGAACACGCCGAGGATGGTGAGCACTGTGGCAAGGGCGGCCGCCTGCAGCAGGGCCCATCGCCAGGGGAGCCACAGAGCAAGGAGCATCGGCGCCACGTAAAGAACGGCCGTCGCAACCCCCAAGGGGGTCAGGAGATCCAGGAGGAGTGTTGCCAGGGACAGCGCGGCTACAGTTCCCGCGAGAAGGGCAGACTGTGCGGAACGTCCTCCCACTGTGCATCTCCCTCATGCTGTGCGATTACTGCTACCTCATACCATTGTATCCATATAGATTTGTTTCGTCAAAGCAATACTGTTACTGTTACTAAGTCTTAACAAAACACACAGCCTTTACGCTTTAGTTCGTATCCGCGTTATGCAATAGAGCACAGCTGAACAAGACATAACTTTTGAGTTCTCTGCGCATTCTTAGGGAGGCATATTGCGTACTGAACACGCTCAATGTACGTCTCGTTGCTTACAACAACTGCGTATTTACGCGAGTTAGGTTGCTGGGGTGTGGAATCAACATCCTTCGTAGAACAAGTCAGCGGTATCCTTGACCTCGCTCACACACTGAGGCAGGTCGTGAGCTACCATGCCCGCCATTGCGTGGGGCTGACCATTGACCAGGTGCTTGTGCTCCGGCATCTGGAACAGGCTGGCGGCGGCGACACTGTCTCTGGCCTCGCCAACGGCAGGTTGAGGGCGAACCATACTATGACTGCTATGGTGCGCACGCTGGAAAAGCGGGGCATCGTGATGCGTTCGCGAGGCCCCAGGGGCGACCAAAGAGAGGTGTGGGTGAGCCTTACCTCCACGGGACAGGAGAAAGTGGAGTCCTTTAGGGGCTGCGTAGCCGAGATGGTCGCTTCTTTCCCTACTCCCCCGGAAGTGATCATGGAGTCGCTGAAAAGGATCACCGAAGACCTGTCTGGTTTGCTCAGCTTGCAGCCGAACAGACCAGAAACCTAAGACTAAGCGACAGGGAACGAGATGGTGAAGATCGTTTCAGCCCCTTCGTTGCTTTCTACCGCTGAATTCCCCAGCCTTTTACACAGGCGAAACTATCCGTGAGTCGCCTACGCAGCGTACCTCGGCAATGAAGCGTCCGTCACGAAGCTGCCGTCCACCAGTTCCTTCACCCGGTCCGCCATGCCCGCCAGGTGCAGGTCGTGGGTGGCGACAATGACGGTGATGCCGTTCTCCTGTGCAATCTGCCGCAGCAGCCGTGCCACCGCCGACCCCGTGGCGGAGTCCAGGTCGCCCGTCGGCTCATCCGCCAGCAGCAGCGAAGGTCGCACCGCCAGGGCGCGAGCCACAGCCACGCGCTGCTGCTCGCCGCCGGAAAGCTCAAAGGGCCGGTGCCGCGCCCTGGCGCGCAGGCCCACCTGCTCCAAGGCCTCCTCCGCCCGCCTTCGGCGCTCCCGCCATGAGACGCCGTTGAGCCGCAATGGCAACTCAACGTTTTCATAGGCGGAAAGCAACGGCAGCAGGCCGAAGGACTGAAACACAAACCCGAACTTGGTGCGGCGCAGCTTCGTCATCTCAGCGTCCGATAGTTTGGTCAGGTCCTGGCCCTCAAATACCACCGTGCCGCTGGTTGGCCGGTCCAGGCCGCCAAGCAGGTTCAGCAAGGTCGTCTTGCCCGAACCGGAGCGCCCAAGCAGCACCAGGAACTCGCCCCGGGCCACGTCCAGGCTGACGCCGCGCACCGCATGGACCTCCGTTCCCCCGATGCGGAACGTTCGCGTGAGGTCCCTCGCCACAATATGCGGCCCTACGTCCGTGGTGGAAATCATGCCTTCCTCCTGGGGATTCTCAGCACCACGCCATCCTTCTGCTCTTCCATCTGAACACGGCCTTCAAGTCCCAGATGATCAAGAGACTCCTGAGGGAGCTGCAAGCGGCCAGCCCGGTCCACCACCAGGTACTCCTCCGTTTGCACCTGCCCTTCCCGTTGGTACGTAGCCTCCGCCACTGTTTCCGACTCTATGCGCCCATCCCGCATGTGTACCACCCGGTCCGCGAAGCGGGAGATGCCCTGGTAGTGCGTCACGACCACAACCGTGACGCCAAGGGTTTTGCACAGCTTCTGCAGCCAGCCCAGCACCTCGTCGGCGGTGCGAGTATCCAGTTCGCCCGTAGGCTCATCGGCCAGCAGCAGCGGCGGGTTGTTGGCCAGCGCCGTCGCAATGGCTACGCGCTGCTGCTCGCCGCCGGAAAGCTGGCTTGGCGTCCGTCTGGATTTCTCCGCCATACCCAGGATGCCCAGTAGTTCGCCGGCCCTTTGCTTTCTCTGGCTGGAGCCGACGCCTACCACTGCCATAGGCATCTCCACGTTCTCAAGGGCGTTGAGGTAGCCCAGCAGATTGCGAGAGGGGCTTTGCCACACGAATCCCACCTCCCGCCGGCGGTAGTCCACCCGTTCCTTCTCGCCCATGTCCAGCAGGTCGCGCCCCCCTACCCTCACCTGCCCCGCCGAAGGCGTGTCCAGCCCGGCCAGGATGTTGAGCAAGGTGGTCTTGCCGGAACCGCTGGCCCCCACGATGCCCAAGAACTCGCCGGCGGGCACGTCCAGATCCAGCCCACGCAGGACGACGACCTCTAGCTCCGCCTGCTTGTAAATCTTGAATAGGTCTTGGCAGTGGATGAGTGTTTTTGTGCTACCGTCCATACTAAGCTCTTCCTTCTCTATGCTTCCGCCACGCGCAAGAGGCGCTGTACCTCTAGCCGTGCAATGGCCCTCGCCAGCAGGACGATAGTCAAAGCCATCACCACCGTCAGCACCAGGTACGCGAAGACCAGTGCGTTCCAGTTGCTTTCCACCACCATTGGCGGCACGACCTTGGCACCGCCTTCCGCAATGGCCATAAGGGGGAGAATCGCCTGCGCCAGCAGACGGCCTCCCCACAGGCCCAAGGCGGTGCCCGCCAACACGGTCACTCCCAGATTGAACCACAAAAGCCCGTTCACCTGCACCCGAGAAAAGCCTAATGTCCGCAGGATTGCCAGTTGGCCCACTTGCTCCCGTGCATCAATATAGGTGTAGAGCAACAATCCCGACGCGCTTGCCAGCACCACCGATAGGAAGGACAGCGCAAGCAGTCCGCTCCAGCCCGCGGTCAGCAGCGGGTGCGACACATGTTCCGCGATGATGTCGCTGGCGCTCTGGGCTGTCACCAGGGGGTCCCCAGCGCCTTTCACTGCGGCCAGCAACGCTCCCATTGCGGCATCGTTGCCCTGGGAGTCTACCCACGTGTCCATAGCCGGATATAGCGGCTCCGGAGCGTGCAGCGCCACGTAGGACAGCACCTGGTTGATGTTGCCCACCATGAATGGGATGGCGTTGGGGTCCAGCGTAGGGAAATAAGGCAGCGTACCTACAATCTTAACCGGGACCTGTATCCCCATGATGTAGACGTAGAGCGTGTCGCCAACCTTGGCGTCGGAGTTGACAAGAAAGGTCTTGCTCACCAGCGTAGGGAACGGCTCCTCCGGCGAGCCGTACCGGATGCCTCTCAGGGATAGTCCTCCGCGTCCCCAAATAAACATGGCGCTGGTGCGGCCCGGGCGCGTCACGGCCTCGCTGCTTTCCAGGGAGTACAATCCGTTGGCCAGTGGGTCTTCCAAGGGATGCCAGCCGCTCAGTTCTTGGAAGGAAGCCAGTTCCACATGACCGGAAGGCGTGGTCGCCTGCAACTGGTCCAAGAAGAGAATGCCCGATGTGTAGACCCCCGCTGCCGCGCCGGCCCACAGCGTATGCAGGGTGTAGGGTGGCCGCAGCGCGGCAGGCAACGCGCCCCTATTGGCGGTGGCCGCCATCGGTTTGATCTGCGCTTCAAGGTACGTCCAACCGTCGTTGCTCAACGTGCCTATGAGCATGTCAAAATACCAACCCTGGCCATCCTGCATCCGGGCAAAAAGGGATGGCCTGCGTGTCAGCCGCCCGGCGTAGGCCCACACACCCACCGCCGTGGCGTCCGGCGGCAGCACGATGCCCTCTACAGCGGCTGACCTCTCCTGCAGCGGCGTAATCGCCTGCCCCAAAGGCCCGTTGGTGAGGTCGGGACGGTTCCAGGCCACCTGCGGGAAGGTGGTGGGGTCTATGCCCAGAAACGCCACGTCGTCGCCCAGCGTCTCGGTGAATACCTTGGTCTCCAAGTGCAGTACGTCCGAGGCTGCGACAACTCCATCCGCCCGCTGCAGAATAGGGGCAACCCCTGCGCCGGCTGCCACTCGCTCGCCCAGATGATGCGTGACGCGGAAGTCAGCTCCCGACTGATACTGCGCTTGCTCTCTCTGGCTACGTTGCAACGTGGCGATGACCGTGGAACTGAGCACGCCCAGGGAGGTTGCCAGGACCACCAGCACCAGCAGCGACGCCGTCGGCACCGGGTCGCGTCCCAGGCGGCGCATGGCGTGTACCACGACAGTGGGAGCAAAAGGCTCCAGTAGACGGGCTACCAGCTTCATCAGAAGAGGGAAAACCCTTAAGATGACCATGCCCGCGGCCAGCACGCCGACCACCGGCCCGAGCAGCAGCGCCGCATCTACCGATAGGCCCGTACCGCCCACCTGCCTAACAAGGAACGTACCCTGGGACCGGAGCTGCCACCAGACCATGAACAGCAGAGCGAGGAGCACCGCGTCCAGATAGTAGCGGAGAAAAAAGGGCTGCTCCGGCGGCCTGGCCGATAGGGTTCGTGTCGCCAGCAGGCCCTTGCGGGCTGCGCTGAGGGTGGTCAGTGTGAACACCACCGCCGCCAGAAACGCCCCCGCTCCTGCCAGGAGGAACGCTCCCTGCGATAACCCCACCGTCTCCAATCCTGCCCCGCCGGATATTGCGGGGAAGAGCTTCCCCGTTGCCGCCACCAGGCCCTTGGCCAGAAAGGGGCCGAAGATCGTGGCGGGCGCAGCCATAATCAGCCCCTCTATGAACATAACTACGCCCGCCTGCCAGAAGGATGCGCCACGGCTGCGCAGCAGGCCCACCTCCTGCGTGCGCAGCCGCCCCAAGAACCCTGCAATGAGGAACAGGTAGTACAGCAGCACGCCAACCGCCAGGAACAGCACCAAAAGCAGCGGGACGCGCGCCACTACCAAGAGCGCCTGGTAGTGGTCCAAAAGGTCTCCCAGCTTTGTAGTCCAGGTGGAATCCGGCAGGTTGGTCTGGACATCCGCAAGGACTCCGGCAAGGGTACTGCTCAGCCTATCGGCATCGGACGCGGGCAGACCGCTGCGGTCTACCACAAACAGCCATACAAAATCGGTGGACAGGGCCGTCATGGTGACGCCTACGTTGCTGAACAGCGTCTCCCTGTCAACGTACATGGGCATGGTCACGTAGCCACGGTCGCCTGCGGTGACCCGGTCCCGTGTCCCAATGCTCCAATACTGATCGCTGGGGTCCACCGGCTCAATGACCCCCACCAGTTTCATAGAGACCGCCTGCCCCTTGTCTCCGGCTATGGCGGAGTAGCCCTTGAACGTCTGATCCAGGCTCAGGCCAAGCAGGCGCTTCCCCGCAGCATCGGCCACGAACTCCACTTCGTCCTCGGCAGGGCCGGGATAGCGTCCCTCCACCAATCGGGTATGCGCCGAGAATGCGTCAATGGACTGCAAGGCGCCCCGTGGCTGCTCCGCTTCCGGGACGGAGTCGTCCAGTCCGGAAAAGTACAGCGTGGAGGTCTGGATGAGCAGGAACGTGTCCTTTACGTAAGGGCTTAAGGGCCGCTCTACCCGCCCTTGGACGAAGCGTTGCGTGGCAAAGAATGCAGGACGTTCCAGCGGGTGGAAGGCGCGCACTACCAGGTTCACATCCTCCTGGGTAGCGGTGCGCAACGTGTAGTGGAGGGCCGTCTGCTCCAAGGCGTGGGTGTACAGCACGCCCGCCGCCATAAGGGTTGCCGCCAGTACCACCCCGAACGCCGCTGCCGCCTGCAATCGCCAGTCGGACAGCGTCCGCCGCCATGCTACCAGGCTGGAGAAACGCACAAGCGCGGCAAACCGCATGGCTATTCCTCCACTCGCAGCACTTCGTGCAGGCGCAGCCGCCGGGCAAGAGCCACGGCAATAGCTACCGATGCCCCCACCGCCAGGACAGCCTCCGCCAGGGCAAGGGCAAGCAGCCAGCCTTCCGCACTCACCAGCAGCGGCGGCGTGAGTGCTTTGCCGCCGGAGGAGACGCTCATGTACCCCAGAGACCAGCGGCTGAGCCATGCACCCATGAGCGTCCCAACGGTTGCGCCCAGCACGCCTACCATAACCCCTTCAGTAGCGAGCAGCAGGAACACCTGGCGGCGTGATAGACCGATGGCTTGCAACACTCCAAGCTCCAATTTGCTGCGCCGCACCGTCAGCCCGGCATAGAGGCCAAAGCCAAGGACGGCGACGCAGCCCAACGCAAGCGCTCCCTGGAAGGCTAAAGTGTTCCACGCTCCGCCGGTAAGGGGGTCGCTAGCAGCCAGCGCCGCCTGCCGCTCGCGGTCCAGTATCACCTCCCCAGGCAAAGACGATGACTCCAGCGCCGCTTCCAGTACCGCTCGGTCCGCCCCTTCCTTCACGCTAATCCAGAACTCGGTGAAGTAGTTCTGCTGGGCTACACCCAGGAACAGAAGATAGGAGACCATGTGCTCAATGCTCACGACCAGATACGGCGAATCCTGGGAGTAGAGCGATGGGAAATAGCGCATCGTTTCACTGATCACGAACTCCACCGGACGCCCCTCCAGGGAACCGGTGATGTGCTGTCCTGTGATAAAGGGCGGCCCGCCGACGGCTGGAATGGGATAGGGCACTTCAGGCGTCATGATGCCCCGAACTGTTGCCGTGATTGGCTGAATCCAGGTCAGCATGAGGCCGTTATCTCCGGTATGCGCCGCCGCGTAGTTGACGGCGAGCACGTCGGGCGTCACGCCCAGACTCGGCATCGCTACCCAGGGGCCAAGGGTGTCAAACGTCTCTATTACTTCCTGCTGCCCGCCTACTGACACAGACAGGTCATCCAACGCAAGCCAGCCGCTGCCAAACGTGGTGATGGAGCTGCCGCGAATGAAGATACCCGTCAAGTAATACGGAGGCTGAAACACGCTGGGCGGCGGCAACGGCGATTGAAGATAGGCCCAACCGTCGTGGTTCAGGTCGCCTAGCGTGAGTGTCGCATGACGCCCCAGGGTGTCGCGCAGCCGCAGCCGCAGGTCGTAGCCGCTGTAGGCCCGCTGCCCTTTCACCCAAATGCCCAGGGTCGTAGCCTGCACGGGCAGCGCCACGCCGGAGTTTATCGGCGTTGGCTGGCGCAAGGGAAGCAGCGCGTCATCCAGGCTTTTGTCGGCAAAGTCGTCCCGAAACCACGCCACTTTCTTCAGGTCAGCCGGCGCAACCGCCATTAGGGTATAGGCCCCCGCACCTTGCGGGTCGGCGCGAGGTCCCACTTTGCCACGGTAGACAGGTACAAGCGTATCCATTCCCGGAACGTCCGCGATGTTTGTGGTGCCCGGCGCAACAATGTCCCCGCCTATGCGGTAGCGGGTGATGTCTGCTTGCCCCTGGGCTAATGTCGCGCCAAAGGCTGCGGCAAATACGCCCAGGGCAGTAGCCAGCATGAGCAGCACCGCCAGCGCTGTGTAGGCCAGCGGCTCCCGGGCCATGCGCCGGAAGCTGTGCACCAGCCAGGTTGTCCCCAGGCGGTTGCTTGCCGATGCCAGAAGGCGCAACAACAACGGCGTCAGCCGCAACATAGCCAGGCCGGTGGCTATCAGGGCAACAGCCGGCCCCAGCAACAACGCCAAGTCAACACTAATGCCGCCGCCTTGAATGGGCCGGGAAAGCAGCCCGCCCCTGCTGCGCACCTGCCACCACAGCACGCCCAGGGCCACCAGCACCAGCATGTCCACGGAGTACTGGTACAACGGCGAGCGCTGCCCGGTACGGCTCCGCTCCCGCAGGAAACCGACGATGCTTTGTCCCGCCACCCCAATGCCCGCCAGGGTGAACACCAGCACGCAGGCCGCGCCGGCGGCCAGTGACGCCAGCAACACCCCCCAGGACAAGACTGGGGCAGGATAGTCCAAGATTTCCGATCCAAGTGGAAGCAATCGTGTGGCCGCAAGGCCGAGAAAGGGTCCCAGTGCTATGCCGGGCAACACCGTCACCAGTCCCTCGCCGAAACCAATGAGCGCCCCTGCCTGCACTACCGACGCGCCTCTGCTGCGGAGGACAGCGGCTTCTTGGCCCCGCTCCCTCGCTTGCAGCGCCGTCGTGGCCACCAGGTAGTACAGGACTACGCCTACCACCAGAGAAACGAACATGAACAGCGGCACACGGGCCAAAGCCAGGGCGCGGTAGTATTGGTCCACCAGGTCTGGGACGCCCGTGAAGGCCAACGCCCTGGCAAGCTGCTTATTAATATCCGAGTCCGCCGCCGCAAGGGACTCCTTCGCCGCCGTCGCCGTCGCCGCAGTAAGGGACATGTAGTCCAGGGCAACATACCAGCGGTAGTCCCCCAAGGTGAGTGGATAGTGAGCGCCCAGGCCCTGGAAAAACGCTTCTTCGCCGACGTACATGGGGACCACGAAGTTGCCGTTCTCGTCCTCGGCGGTGAAGTTGACTCGGAAGGCAGAGAGGTCCCGGAACCAGAAAGGGTCTTTAGAATTGACGAACTCCATCACCCCCACAATAGTAACGGCCACCTTCTCCTGGGGCGCTTCCGGCAGCGGAGCCAAATAGACGACGTCGCCCTGTTTGAGGTTGATGTACTGCTCCGATTCACGGGACACCACAGCTTCTACGACAAGCAGATCAGCCTCTTGCAGAACGGGAGGACCGGGCCAGTGGCCGGATACCAGTCGCGCATGCTCCTCAAAGCCCTCCATGTAGAAGGGCATCGCCAGGGGAATGTTGGTGCGCGGAGGCGCTTCGGACGGGTCGCGGACGTAGGGGATTTCGTTCGTCTGGCCGTACCGGTGCGTCCCGGTGGTTAGCCAGCTCAGGTGATCGGCGACGGCCTTGCTGACGATCCAGTCAAGACGGGCGTAGTCTTTCTGGGCGAGGGGACGTTCAAGGATGTATACCTGGAGGTTGAGATAGTCTTGAACGCTGTTGTACAGGAGGGCATGGCGGAGACCTGCCTCCGCCAGCGCCTGGGAGTGCAGCATGGCGCTTGCGGCGAGGGCAACGGCAACCAACACTCCAAGGGCGGCAGCAAGCATGAACCGCCAGTGGGTCTTGACCCGGCGGAGCGTGAGCCATGCCAGCAATTTGACAAAGGCCACCTGCACGCGCTCCCATCAACCTCAACCTTCTTGCTCCCAGACCACGCCGCCTTTGTGAGGTGCACATACGATACAGTATCATCGCTGGTTTGGCACTAGAACAGCACCGGCTGCGCAGGGTCTTTCGCTTCTTCGGCTGTATGACCGTCCCTTCAGGGTGCGGCTTAAGAACTATAGGGGCGCAATTCCTTGCGCCCCTATAGTTCTGTTTGCTTTAGCGTGTTATCTAATCCCCCGACTAAAGTCGGGGGTTAATCCAAGCTAAACCTGGCACTTTAGTGCCAGGACACATCAACATCACCTAGAAGCAAACGGAACCGGCCCCTACACGGCGTTGCTCTCACAGGTGATAGGAGAACCGAAAGACCCTGGCCGTTTGCAATCCTGCTGTTGACCCGCACCCTAACCTTGTGTAGTATCCGCCCATTACCCAACACAATCCGGAGGGCAAGGGACATGCAGCAGTCCACAACCGCCTCCTCGGACACCATCTCCGACCGTCAGAAGCTCAGTCTGCTTGCGACCACCGTGGCAGGCCATGCGTTGAAGCACATGTTCAACGCCGCATTCTTCGTCATCTTGCCGGACCTGAAGGCAACCCTTGCCCTGAGCAACACTCAGGTAGGCACCTTATCCATGGTGCGCAACATCGCCGGCGGCCTCTTCAACCTACCGGCAGGCTATCTGGCCGACCGTTTTAGCGCCCAGCGCGCCCGCATCCTGGGCATCACCATGGTGGTCATAGGCTTCTGTGCCTTCCTCCTTGGCTTTGCCACAAACTTCGCCTGGGCGCTGGTAGCTGCCGCAATGCTCAGCAGCGCCATCACCTTCTGGCACCCTTCCGCCATCTCCACCCTCTCCCGCGCCTTTGCCTCCAGACGGGGCTTTGCCATTGCCTTGCACGGCACCGGCGGCAGCATAGGAGAAGCCGTCGGCCCGCCCATCGTCGGCTTCCTGCTTGGCTTTATTCTATGGCGGACCCTCCTCCACGCCAGCATCATCCCCGGCGTCCTCTGCGGACTGCTGGTGTGGCTGCTCTTGCGCTCCATCCCCACGGGAGAGGGGAACGCCCCTGCCTTTGCCGCCTACCTGAAGTCCATGGGCAAACTCCTCAGCAATCCCAAACTGCTGCTGATCCTCCTGTTTGCCGGCGGCTTTTCCGGCGGCCAGAGCGCCATCCTCACCTTCCTGCCCGTCTATCTTCGGGAGGAAGTGGGCGTCACCAGCTTCACCCTGGGGCTGTACCTGGCCCTGGCGAACGTCGGCGGCATCGCCTCGCAGCCCATGATGGGCTACCTGTCGGACCGCTTCGGACGCAAGGTGGTGCTGACTCCCTGCCTGGCCTGCCTCGGCGTTTCTGCCCTGGCCTTATACCTGACGCCGCCGGGCTGGCTGTTCGCTTTGGTGGTGCTGTTCATGGGCGTTTTCCTGTTTCCCATGATCTCCATTCTCCTGGCGGCGGCGGTGGACCTGGTGGAGGGCGGTGTCCAGGCCACGACGGTTTCCCTGGTCTTTGGTTCCGCCGTCGTCTTCTCCGGCTTCACGCCCGCCATCGCCGGCATGATCGCCGATAGCTACAGCGTCAAGGCGGTGTTCTTGCTGGCCGGCGGCATCGTGCTGGTTACTGCTTTCCTGTCTCTGGTGACGCCCTGGCAGGTCGCCAGGGCGCAAGGCCGTTAGCGCAGTTCCAAACACAAGGAGGTCTCTATGATTACCGCTATTGTGCACCACTACATCGTGCCTGAATTGCTCAAGCAAACGGAGGCAATGATCAAGGAAAACGGCCGCCTTATGCGCAGCTACCCAGGATTCATAAGCCGGCAGACCCTGATTGCACAAAACGATCCCTGCCAGGTCACGACGGTGACAACCTGGCGAAGCGCGGAGGACCGCCAGCGCTGGGACAGCCGCCCCGACCGGCCCCAACCCCAACCCAGCGTCCCTACCCCTTGGGCAAAGCCCATTGAAGCTGTTGCCTTCACTGTCACGCCAGAGTCGTGAGGAACAGGAAACGGGCCAAGGAGCGAAGCAAGGCGGTTTTGCTCGGCGTGTTATTCAGTGCCCCCGACTAAAGTCGAGGGTTAACCCTAGCCAAACCTGGCACTTTAGTGCCAGGGCAAAAGACTACCCCAGCCAAGCGAACAGAACCCGTAGGCGGTTTTGTTTGCTTGGAGTCGCCGCCGCACCCATCAGGGTGCGGCTTGATGTCCCGACGAGTCGGGATTCACTGGGCGGTACAGTAGACCGGCCATACAAGATGTACCGCAAGGCGGCCGCAGCAACCGCGTTCAGGGTTCCAGCAAGGACAACTGCCCCTCGGCGGCGAAGTTGGATACGCCCACGCCCAGCAACCGGAACTTCCGCCCGGGGCGCATCTCTTTGCTCACCATCTGCTGCACGGCCCGCTGGATGGCGGCGGCGTCCGATACGGGCGCGGGCAGCGTTGCTGAGCGGGTAAAGGTGGTGAAGTCCGCCAGGCGCAGCTTCACCGTGACCGTCCTGCCCTTGGCCCCCTCCTTGGCAAGGCGCATCGCCACTTTCAGGCACAGCTTGGAAAGCTGAAAGGCTATGACGGCTGCGTCTGCAGTGTCCTGCTCAAACGTCATAGCCGCGCTGATGGACTTGGCCTCGTGCTCCGTCCACACCGGGCGGTCGTCCTCGCCCCGGCTCAACGCAAGCAGCTCCGGACCGCGCCTGCCGAACCGTTCCCGCGCCCAGGCGTCGCTTTGCATCGCAAGGTAGCCCAGTGTTCTGACGCCCTCGGCCAGCAACCGCTCCTCGGTCTTCGGGCCAATGCCCCACAGTTCCTTCACCGGCAGCGGCGCGAGGAACACCCGCTCCTTCCCTGGCTCAACGACCAGCAGGCCATCCGGCTTGCTGCGGTCCGATGCAATCTTCGCAACCGACTTGCACCCTGCCACGCCCACGGAGATCACCAAGCCCGTCGCGTCCTTCACTCGGTCTTTCAAGTCCCGGCCGGCTACCGCTGCCGGCGTTCCTCGCTCTATGACGTGGGTCACGTCCAGGAACGCCTCATCAAGGGAAATAGGCTCTACCAGCGGGGTGATGGTGTGGAACACTCCCATGACCCTGGACGACAGCTCTTCGTAGCGGTGAAAGCGCGGCGGGACGACGATGCCCTGGGGACACAGACGCACCGCCCGGCCCATAGGCATGGCGGACCGCACGCCGAACTTGCGCGCCTCGTAGGAGCAAGATGCGACGACGCCCCGGCTCTCCGGACTACCGCCCACCAGCACCGGCTTCCCCTTCAGTTGCGGGTTGTCCAGTTGCTCTACCGAGGCGTAGAAAGCGTCCAGGTCAGCGTGGATGATCCACATGGTAGTCATGGCTAGAGTATAGCATGGGTGTTCTATTTATGCAGCAAAGGGCTACCGCTGGCAGGGGTCGTTTGGTTAGCCAAACGAATACGGGAGACCCGTCGCGTAGGCGCAGGGTTTCCCTGCCCACATTAAGAAACGGGTCGTGTAGTCCCAATGCTATCGGGACTACACGACCCGTTCACCTTGTCATTGCTACGAAAATAGCTTCCTCTCCCTTGACAGGGGAAGGAACTCATCAACACCACCCAAAAGCAAACGGAACCCGAAAAGCCCTCTGTTGGAAAGGCAGACCATTCCCGACAGAGTCGGGATTCAGACTGCAGGAGCTTGGTCCGCCGGCCTCCCGGCAAGGAGTTCGTTGATGGCGCGGTTGAGGGTGTCCGGCTTAAGGGGCTTGCTCAACACGCCTTGCACGTTGGGCGGGACCTCGCCGGTCGCGGCCATCATGTCGCCAAAGCCAGTGACCATCAGAACGGGCAATGCCGGCGCGCGCAACGCCAGCTCTCTGGCCAGCACGTCGCCGTTGATACCGGGCATGGCTCTGTCCGTTATGACCAGGTCATAGGTCTTTCGTGCGGCCATGTCCAACGCCTCCTGTCCGCCTGCCGCTTCGTCCGGGACATGCCCCAAGGCGGTCAAGAAGATGCTGACAACGCCCCTGGAGCGCGGATCGTCATCCACCACCAGTACGCGCAAAGGGGTAGTCTTGGCGCCCTGGCCTTGGGGCGCAGCAGGCTGCTGGTGCGAAGCGGCTACAGGAAAGACAAGACGCACCGTTGTCCCCTTGCCCAGAGCAGAATCAATAGTGACGTCCCCTCCATGCCTGCGCATAGTCCCATGCACGGATGCCAGGCCAAGTCCTGTACCTTTTGCCCCTTTCGTGGTGAAGAAGGGTTCCAAAGCCCTCCTTCGCACCTCTTCCGTCATCCCCGTTCCCGTGTCGCTGACCTCAAGTGTAACGCTATCGCTGGTGTGGGACGCGCGAATGCGGAGCGCCCCCCCGTTCGGCATGGCGTCCACCGCATTGAAAATAAGATTGGTAAGGGCCGTGCGCAGTTCGGAAGCGTCGCCTCGCAGCGGCGGACATGCTTTGTCCAGGGAAAGCTCCACTAGAATCTCGCTCTTCTCCAGGCGCGCCATTTCCTTCCAGCGGGGACTGGACAAGTCCAGACTGCTGTTGACCAGATCAATCACGTCAACTGCTTTCAGCGTGTCGCCGGGCTCCGCCGGACGGTAGAACTCCCGAAGCCGGGCCACCACCTGCGCGGCGTCCTGTGCGGCGTTGAATATGCGGCCCACGTATTCCAAAAACTGTTTTTGATCCCCCATTGCTTCAGGGCTGCTCAACAGCACGCCGCTGTAGCCAAGAATGGGCGTCAGGCTATTGTTGAAGTCATGGGCAATGCCGCTAGCCATACGTCCCATGGCGTGAAGGTTCTCCCGCTGGATAAGCTGCCCTTGGGCTGCCTCCAGGTCGGACAGCGCATTCGCCAGTTGCTGATTCGTCACCTTCAGGCCAACCATCGCCTTGGACTGCTCCGTGATGTCCGTGGCGACTACGATCAGGCCGTTCGGCCTGCCCTGTTCGTCAAACTGAGGGGTAAACCTTGCGTCAAAAACGAAGGCGTTTAGCTCCTCAATGGCAGTGATTTCTTCTCCCGCCAGGGCACGCCGGAAGTGATCTGCCAATGCTGGCGGCATGATGGGGTAAAGGTCCTGCAGATAGCTCCCGACAAAAGAGCTGTGGTCATGTGTGAACTGAGCCAGGGCTTTGCCTTCAAACAGCGCCACCTTCCCGCCCTCTTCTACACAGCAAAGGATGACTGGGGCATCCGCCACAACCTTCCTGAGACGTTCCTTCTCCCGTTGCAGTGCGTCCTCCGCCTTTACACGCTCATCCAGTTCCCGCTGGAGGCGCTCGTTGGCCGTGGATAGCTGTGACGTCTCTGCTGCCACCAGCTCTTCCAACTCAGCGTTAAGTTGCTCCAAGTCTGCTTCGGCCCGCTCTGCTCTGGCAAGGTCCAGCCGGGCCTTCTGCCGCATCTCCTGAAGCCGTCCTACAACACACCCAACGACGATCAAAGCCGAATTGACGAGAAGTTGGATGGCTTCTGTCGCCTCTTCCCACAGTCCGTGCCCTTCAGCGCGCATCTCCCACACTATCATGAACGGCCAGTTTACCAGTGCAACCAGAATGCCGGCCCTTGCCCCAAAAAACCAGCCGGCCACGATTATGGGGACAACCGCAAGTATTCCGCCACGCGCATCAAAGGAGAGTGAAGGCACCAAAAGCAAAGCGAGAAGATAGACTGCCACAGCGAGGATCAACGCTAGGACCCGCTGCCACCGTACCGGCAACCAGTAAATGGACCGGTCGGCGAGTGCTTCTGCGGCGGACTCTATTGTTTTCATGCCGCGTCCTTTGCCTGGTGTCGGCATGACACCGTAAAGTACGTTGCGACACGTAGTTTTACATACTGCATTTCTCTTATTTCACCACACCGAATGGTACTTATGCTAGGTCTTTAGTTCTAGACTCTTTGTGCTATGAGATAGGCCGTAGGGAAGTTTCTGCCATAAAGCCCCCAGGGTTCCCACCTCTCCGCCACGAAGAATGCTTGGAATCATTCATGCCCATGACATGGGCACCCGCAAGGATGAAAACAGAGGAGCACCGCTGGTTCTGTTTGCTTTGGGTTGGGGTAGTCTTTGCCCTGGCACTTTAGTACCAGGTTTAGCTTGGGTTAACCCCCGACTTTAGTCGGGGCACTGAACAACACGCCGAGCAAACAAAACCGCGCCGCTTGGTCACTTGACCTTTCTTCTGTAGTCTTCTCTCCGCAACGGAGAGAGGACAGGGCGCTGGCTTAGCAGAGCCCCTGTTTTCGTAGCAATACAGCGAAGGTACTTTAGCAAGCCGCGCGCAAGGAAGACCGTCCTCCAAAGTCCGGCGTTGTCGATGGGCTGCGGTCTCGCACGAGCATCCCTACGACCTTACAAATCCCGGCGTAGTACGTTCTACAAAGAGCAAGCCGCCTGAAGGAAGCGCTGGAGCAACGAACCAGATGTTCCCAAGAGGAAAGCGCAAAAAAGAGAGGATAGCTCCTTAATTCAGCGAAGAGAGGCCCCTTTCCCCAGGCAAAAGCCTTGACACCTGAGAGTGCGAATGCTAGTCTGCCTAAGGCTTTGTGTCCTATCCCCAAGAGTCAATCTGTGCCATAGCGCACGATAGTACACGCGAAGAGTATGAATTGAACCCGTTGGAGGTTGCGTAACATGCTGCTGACCAAGAGTCGGATCCCTGTGGCGCTGGGCGCACTGATGTTGTTAATGGGACTCCTTATTGCTATCGCTACCGTCAGTGCGGACAATAGCGACACCAGTCCATTCGGGGACGTTCCCGCCACGTCCACTGACTTTGCGTGGGGCTACACCGTCTCCGGATCGCAGGTGCAAGTAAAGCTCTACCTTTACCCCGCACTAGCGGGTTCGGTGTACGGCCTTGAGGTGTTCCTGAACCCTACTGTCGTCGGCACCGCGCCTGCCTTCACCCAGAAAACCGGTAGCCCACTTCCGACGGGCCAGATTCTGACCTTTGGGCCCTTTGACCTCAACACTGATGCCAGCGCTGAGGCAAAGGCAACCGCAACTTCGCCACTTACCGTGGTAGGCATTCACTTGATAAACGCCAGTAGCGTCTACCTCCGCAAGTCCAGCGCGGCGACGAACACCCCGGACGTCCTTGCGACGCCCACGCCGGTGCCTCCCGCCCCCGCTCCCACGCCCGTTCCCGTGACAACGGTTGTGGTGCCCGCTTCTTCCGTGATAGCAGTTCCGGCCCCCGCCGGCGGAGCCTCAGGCATCATACAGCCTAACGCAGCGTCCACCCTCAGCGCTCCAGACGGCAGCGTTTCCGTCAGCTTCCCCATCACGTCTGCAGTCACCACATTCCAGATGGTGTACACGCCAGCGACCATCGGCGTCCCTGCCGCCACGGGCAAGCTCAAGGTCATTCGCGCCTTTGACCTGAGCACCTACGACAAAGACGGGAATAAGGCAACTATCTCCATCCTGAATCCCGTAACAATTGTCGCCAAGTACACCAACGCCGACGCAGCCAGCGCCCTGAACGGCAGCGCGACCAACCTGCGGCTCATGAGCTACGATTCCTCTACCGGTGCGTGGACAACCCTGACCACCTCTATAGACATCGCCGCTCAGACGCTCGCCGCTCAGACAACCCACTTCAGTTTCTACGCCATAGGCAGTCAAGACCCAGGGCCTCAGACGCCTGCCGATTTGCAGACGCCTACGCCCACGCCAACGGCGACGCCCCTACCCGCAACGGCCACGCCCACGCCCACGAGGACGCCTACAGCTACACCTACCCGTACACCAACGCCAGGACTGCCATCCACGGGTGACTTTACGCCAAGCTCCGGCATGGTCTTGGGCATGTTGATCGCCGGGTTCCTGTTGGTTGTCGGAGGCTCTACGTATCTTGCCCAGGCACGCAAAAGCAAAGCCTAACCCATTTACTCCGTAGGCACTCCGGACCTGAGGGTTGTATAGGCGTTACCGCCGTACAGCCCTCAGGTTGCTATTCGGTTTACGGCGCGCCCCTCTACACGAAGCTGCGCGCAGGCAGAACGGGATGATATGCATATGTAGGGCATAACCGCCGTCCTTGAGAAGGACATCGCCTAGGGAATCAACCCAAAGCGCCCAGCCCCAAGTGTCCTGAAGGGCGATGATTTGTTAAGATTTCTTCCTTGCCCTCCATGAAGCAACGTGTATAATGTTTTGAAGCTATGGTCGGGTAGCTTCTTTGCTTCTTAGCAAGAGAGGCACGGGTTGTTGGTGCAGACGCACCAAAAGCGTTGCATAACACCAAGCAGTACGAGGCAAGTAATGGTAAGCGCTAGACTAACCGGCAGTCGCAACATTGGTGTCGTACTCCTCCTCACCCTGGCGGTCGCTGCCGTCCTGCTCCTCTTGGCGAACATCGCCCAGGGGTCCTCGGCCTCGCTGACCAAAGACAAGAGCACTTACCTCGCCGGCGAGCCGGTGTCTTTCGTCGCGGAATACACCATTGACGTCCTCAACGAGGCGATTACCGGAGCTTCCTTTAGCGTCGCGGGGGAACCCGGCCCCGCAACCGGTACGGACACGTTCACCGCTGCACTGCGCTACGACGAAGGCGGGCCATTTGACATTACCGACCGCCTTCCTTCCGGTCTTCAGAGTCGTGGCTCCAAACTCCTGGAAACAGTGAAGTACACCTCCGTAAAGATGGACGGGCAAGGCTACGCGTATGCCTATGCCACTTCCACCACCGCCAAAATAACAATTAACATTTCCTGGCAGCCCCCGGTAACCGCTGTCACCAACGGCGATTACACCGCCACGTTCAGCGTCACACCCAAGGACCAGGCGGCTAAGACCGCTTCTACGGACTTCTCCTTCACGCGGCTTACCTCGCTGCAACTCACAATTACCGACCCGGCCAATGAGTCGGTGGTTTCGTCCACGGCGCCCCTGGCCTTCAAGGGAACGACAAACGATCCTACCGTCAAGACCCTTGGCGTGACCCTCAGCGGCGCCACAACCGGCTCGCTGTCTGCCGCCGCAGGCCCAGACCTCAAGTGGGTTTCCTCGCCCGCGACTGCCCTGGGCGAAGGCAAGACCACCATTACCGCCAGCGCTACCAACGGCTACACGCCACCCGCGCTGTCGGCTACCACTTCTACGTCAGTCATTCTGGATACCAATGCGCCTTTCGTCGAGATCATGACTCCCACCGACACGACCAACGCGGCTACCCAGGTCATAAGCATTCACTACTTTGACGCTAACCCGCTCAGTTTGGTGATCAAACGGAATGGCGTTGTAGTGAACACCCTGGGATGCACGGACCCGAAGGTCAAGTGCCCTGCTTTGCAGGACACGTCCTTTACTAGCACGCCAATCCTGCTGCTCCAGGGTGCAAACGTCATCACTGCGGAGATGACGGACCGCGCGGGATTCAAGGGCACCTCTTCCAGCAAAACGCTGACTCTTAACCAGACGCCCAAGTCGCCCACCTCGGTGACGGCCACGGCGGACAACCAGTCGGCCAACGTCTCCTGGTCCGGCGCCGACGGCAACGGCCTGCCCATCCTCTATTACACCGTCACCTCTACTCCCGCCACCATTGCCAAAGTGACGGCTGCCACGACCGTCTCCTTTGGCGGCCTCGCTAATGGGACTGCCTATACTTTCGGCGTCACGGTGAGCAACGCCGCCGGCACGAGCACGCCTCCCACGGTTTCCAATTCGGTCACGCCCGGCAAAGTCCCCGGGAAGCCGGTCATCACTATCCCTGTGCCCGTCACCCCTGGGCCGACCAGTACGGCAACGGTCTCATGGACACTTGCGGACAACGGCGGCCTGACGCCTACGTTCTCCCTGTACCGCGACGGAACCTTGATCAAGACGACCACCGCCTCCTCCTTTGCAGACACCGGTCTTGCCGCCGGCTCGGTCTTTGAGTATAAGGTGCGGGCGGCCAACACCTTCGGCAGCGGCCCGGACAGCGATCCCGCATCCGTGACCACGCCCGGCGTGCCCGGCGCGCCTGGCCTCATCCTGGGCGCGGTAGCCGACACCAACGTCGCCCTGTCCTGGACAACGCCCACCTCCAACGGCGGCGCGGCCATCACGGGCTTCAAGGTGCAGTATCGCTCCCTCACCAGCACCTTCACCACTATCTCTAAAGGGAGCAGCGCTACCACCGAGACCGTCGCCGGCCTCAACAAGGGCACGACTTACGTGTTCCGCGTCATTGCGACCAACGCCGTGGGCGACGGCCTGCCCTCCAACGAGGTGCTCGCCACGCCGTCCACGATTCCTGGCCAGCCCACAAGTGTGACAGCCGTTGCGGGGGACTCCTCCGTCAAGCTGTCGTGGACGCCGCCCAGCGATAAGGGCGGCCTGGACATCCTGGACTACACCATAAAAGCCGTTACCGACACCAGCGTGAACGTGGTGGTCAACGGCACACTGACCAGCACCAACATCCTTGGCCTGACCATCGGCAAGGCGTACACCTTTACGGTGACGGCGCGCAACGCCAAGGGCAGCGGCCCCGCGTCTGCTGCTTCCAATAGCGCCACGCCGTTCAACGCGCCCAGCATTGTGCCCTTTGTCAACGCCACGCCAAGCAGCGGCGGCGCGACCGTGACGTGGCAGACGCCGGTCTCCGACGGCGGCGCGGCCATATCCTTCTACACCATTAGTTCAAGCCCGTCCACGGTAACCTTTACGACTTCTGCTACCGTATTGACCAAGAGTTTTACGGGACTCACCAACGGCACGGCCTATACCTTCTTTGTATTCGCCACCAACAGCGCGGCCAAGACCGGCCCTGCGGGGACTTCCAACGCCGTGACGCCCGCCACGGTGCCAGGAGCGCCCACGGTTTCAAGCATCACCGGCGCCGTCGGCGGCAACGCCTCGGCCACGGTGAACTGGGCTGCGCCCGCCTCCAACGGCGGCAGCCCCATCACCCAGTACCTGGTCATCTCCACGGCGACCACGGATACGGCCGCGCTGACGCCCACTGCTACGTGGACGTTTGGGCCTTTGCAGGCTACTATCTCCGGCCTTACCAACGGCAGGGCCTACACCTTTACCGTCAAGGCGACGAACGCCATCGGCACCGGGCTGGCTTCCAGCGTGTCCAACAGCGTGACGCCGTCTACCGGCGCGCCCCAGACGCCTGATGCGGTCCTCAAGACCGCATCGCTTACGGCCCTGACCACCTCCGTGGTGACAGTCACGCCCAAGGACAACGGGACCATCGTGATCACCGGAGGCTCCGCCGTAGCCACGGCCACCGCCGTAGCCAACATCTCCGCCGACGTGACCGTTGGCCTGAACACCGACACCGGCAACACGCTGCAAGTGCGCGTGGTCAACGCCGGTGGCCTCCAGTCGGAGCCTGCCACGGTAGTGGTCATCCAGGACAGCACCCGGCCCCTTATGGGCAACGTCTCCTTCCCCCTGTCGCCTACGTCCCTGACGACGACGACGCTGTTCGTGTCCGATGTTGAGGTCAACGCCGTGGTGACGGTCACCGGCGGCAGCGCTACCGTCACCGGCACGGTGGTGGTGGCCGGCGTGCCCTTGCCCCTGATCGTGCCTCTGACCTCCAACGCCACCAACACCCTGGTCGTCTCCGTCACCGACGCCGCGGGCAACGCCAACACCCCCGCCACCAACGTGACTCGTCTTGTGGTGCAGGACAGCAGCGCGCCCGGAGCGCCCGTCCTGAGCAAGATTGACGGCGTGACCGCTACCCCCGCCTTCCTGAAGCCCACCCGCAGCACCGTGGTCGCCGTTTCCTTGTCGGCGGAGACGGGGACGAAAGTCACCATCTCCGGCGGCCTGGCCCCGGTGATCGTGACAGGCGGCGCTTCGGTCGTCGCCGGCGTGGAGCTGAAGCTGAACCAGGCCAACACCCTGTCCGCCATCGCCGTGGACGCCGCGGGCAACGCTTCTCCTGCCTCCACGTCCGTTACGGTGACCCAGGACGGCCTGGCCCCCACGCTGACGGTGACGCCGCCGCCAACCATCACGACCAACACTGCCTTGACCCTGAAGGTCCAGGCAGAACTGACCTCCACCATCATTGTCATGATTCCGGGCCAGACCAACGTGACCAAGACCGCCACGGGCGGCGTGGACGACGTGGCCGTTACCCTGGTGGGCAACACCCTGAACAACGTCACCGTGGTGGCCGTGGACGCCGCGTCCAACACCTCCACGCCTGCCCTGTTCAAGATCACCCATGACAACAGCGCGCCTGCGACGCCCACGGTCACGGACCCGCCGACTACTACGACGGTGGACACCGCAGCTACGGTCTTCAACGTGGCGCTGTCCGCCGAGGCTGGCGCGACCGTGACCATCACCGGCGGCGCTGAGACGGTGACCGCCCTCGGCGCCGGCGGGAGCCAGTTCGTTGCCGTGCCCCTGAACCCCAAGGCGCTCAACACCCTGGGCATCACGGCTACCGATGCCGCCGGTAATAAATCCGGCAGCGTGGCTCGTAGCATCAACATGGTCACCGACGTGCCTGCCGCGCCCTTGGTGACGACCCCCGCCTCCCCGGTCAACGCCGACAAGGCCGGCATGACCGTGACCGGCATCCAGGGCGGGACCGCGGGCGCTGCCGTCACCCTGAAGGTAAAGCGCAACGGCGCGGACATCCTGAGCAAGGCCACCACCGTAGGCGCTACGGAAGTCCTCTCCCTTGACCTGCTGCAAGACGCGGTGAACAGCTTCGGCGTCAGCATTGCCAACGCTGCGGGCGAGTCTGCGCCCACCACACGGTCGGTGACGGAGGACTCCAGCGCACCGGCCCAGCCTGCGCTCATCTCCACCGTGCCCACAGTGACGGGCCAGTTGTCCCTGACCATTACGGTCAACGCAGAGCACGGCGCAACTGTGACTGCCAAGGACCAGAACGGCGCGCTGCTGGACTCCAAGGTCGCCTCGTCGCCCGTTGACCTGGTGGTGAACCTGGCCGCCAATACCAGCACCACGATCTCAATCAGGGCCCAGGACCCGGTGGGCAACACCTCGCCTTCCTTGGACGTAGTGGTACGCCAGGACTCCATCGCTCCTCCGACGCCCGTGGTCGGACCGGTGCAGTCGCCCACCAACCAGGGCATCATCACGCTGAAGGTCTCCGCGGAGGCCAACTCGGTCATTATCGTCAACGGCGGCAAGAGCCTGGCTTCCATCCTTGCCGACGGCTCTACCCAGGACCTGGCGGTGGAGCTGAACCCCAATACCATAAATAACCTCTCCGTGCGGGCCACGGACGAAGTGGAAAACATGTCCGTGCCCGCCCTGGTCGCGGTGACCCACGACGGCGTGAAGCCCGCGCCTGCGGTGATCGTGTCGCCCGTGCCGCCGGTGCCAAGCACCCTGTCGCCCTTCGTGACACTGACCGTGAAGGGCGAGACCGGGACCATTCTGTCCATCAACGGCGGCGCTGCCCCCGTCGCAGGCATTGTAGCGACAGGCGGAGAACAGCAAGTCCCGGTGCAGCTCACGGCCAACGCCACCAACCTGCTTGTTGCGACACTGGCCGACGCCGCAGGCAACGTCTCCGATCCGGCCACCATCGCCGTGCCGCGCGGCCCGTCGGAGACCACCATCGTGGGAACCTTGGCAGGGACAACGGAAAACCTGTCCTCGGCCACGGCTATGGCTTCTTCCACGACGACTACGTATAGCCAGACGGTGGCCATCAACGCCGCCGACGGCTCCTTCGTCCTCAGCGGCCTGCCGCTGCTGGACAGCGCCGCCGCCACGCCTACCCTGGCCTCCTTCAAGGTTCAGGTCGTCTATAAGGTGGGCGCCGGCACGGACACCCGGTTCTTCCAACAGGGCGCTCCGGGCAACGCCGGCACGTCCTCCGGATCGGCTACGGCCCTCACCCCCGGCGTCTCCGGCGCGGTCCTTGACCTCTCCGTCCTGACGCCGCCGGCCATCACCGGCATCGCGGTGTCGCCTACGGGCACCGGCAACAACGTAGCCCGTACCCTGACCATCACGGGTACAGGGCTGACCGGCGCTACCGACGTCTACCTGGTCTCTACCACGGCGACGGGAACGCCGGTGCTGCTGAGCAGCTTCACCGTCGTGTCCGCCACGACGATAACCGCCACTATCCCCGTGGGCGCGCCATCGGGCACGTACAACGTGGTGGTACGCACCGCAGGAGGACTCTCCGCGCCTTCCACGGGCACGGTGACCATCACCAGCGTGGTGGTGTTGCCCACCATCACCAGCTACAGCGATTACACGTTCCTCGTAGGTACACCCCAAAACGTGTCGGTGTCCGGAGCGAACCTGAAGGGCGCCGGCAGCACCCAGGTGCTGATCAAGTCAACCAACGTGACGCCTGCCGTCAACATCACGGTGACCGCAAATTCTGTCGCTGGCGCTGGGATCAGCATGAAAGTCCAAGTGCCGGGCAACCTGCCCGTAGGTCGTTACACCATGACCGCCAGCAACAGCCTGGGGACCGGCCCTGCCGGCCCCGTCTTCGGCGTGACCGAATGCTTTGGCCTGGCCCAGGCAAAGGCTGCTGGGGTCTTGAATATGCCCTTCTGTTTTGGCGGCGGCATCTCCAGCCTGGCGCTGGACAGTTCCATCACCGGCACGGACCTCATCCTAACCAACGCCGGCGCGGACACCGCGCCCGGTTCACCCCAGGCTACGGTGCGCCTGCCCCAGGGCACGGTCCTGACCGACGAGACCGGCCAGCCCATCAGCACCCTGCTGCCGCCGCGCAGCGTGGACGTTCCTGCCAGCGTGCGCGGCTCCGCCTCCGACGCCGTGGGCATCAAGCTCGGTTCCTCCCAGGGCCGCGTCATCCTGTCCACCCCCGTGGTCATGCAGGTGCGCGTCATTGGAGCATCGGGCAAGCCGCCCACCGTCTTCCTGCAAAACGCCGACGGGTCCTTTGAGGACGGCGGCATCAACGGCAGCCAGGATGGTGTCGTCTACAAGAAGGGCGGCGTCGTCCTGGGCCAGACCACGTTGCCCGATGGCCGCGTGGAGTTCCTCATGGGCGTGCTGCTGACCCACTTCTCGGACTTCGTGGCCAGCGCAACCGACCTGACGCCCAACACCAAGCCCAGCGCCCCACAGGGCGTAGCGGCCGTAGGCGGCAACGCCCAGGCCACGGTCACGTGGTCGGCCCCCGCCTCCAACGGCGGCGCGGACATCACCGGCTATAAAGTCACCGCGGCCCCCGGCGGGCAGTCCGCCACCGTAGGTGCGACCACCTTTACGGCTACGGTCACCGGCCTGGCCAACGGCACGGCGTATACCCTGTCGGTTGTCGCCACCAACGGCGTGGCCACCGGCGCGGACCAGCCGGGCACGGCCTCCGCCACGCCCGCAACCACGCCTGGCGCGCCCACCGGCGTTGCCGCGAACATCGGCGATACCCAGTCCATCGTGTCCTGGTCTGCCCCCGCCAGCAACGGCGGCGCGGCCATCACCGGCTACAAGGTGACTACCACGCCGGCGACTACAGAGAAGATCGCCTCGGCGAATCAGACCACCATCACCTTCACGGGCCTGACGAACGGCACGGCGTACACCTTTAGCGTCAAGGCCGTCAACCCCGTGGGCAGCAGTACGGCTTCCGCCGCCTCCAACACCGTCACGCCCGCCCCGGCCGCCACCCCGCCCGGCGCGCCCACCGGCGTGACCGCATCCACGGTCAGCGGAACCACCAGCGCCACGGTAAACTGGACTGCGCCCGCCACCGTCGGCGGCAGCCTGATCACGGGCTATGTCGTCACGGCCTCCGGCGCGGCCACCACCTCGGTGTCCGTGGGGAACGTGACCAGTACCACCATCACCGGCCTTGCCGCCGGCGCGTACACCTTCACCGTCAAGGCCGTCAACGGCGCGGGCCAAGGCGCGGCCTCCGCTCCATCCAACAGCGTGACCATCACCACCGTCGCCGTGCCGGGAGCGCCCCAGGGCGTCAACGCCGAAGCGGGCAGCGGCCAGGTGACCGTGCGGTGGTCCGCCCCCGCCACCGACGGCGGCTCGGCCATCACCGGCTACACCGTGACGGCCAACCCCGGCGGGCACGCCGTCTCCGTATCCGCAACTACGTTCGTTGCCACGGTCACCGGCCTGGCCAACGGGACGAACTACACGTTCACCGTCACCGCAACCAACGCCATCGGCGTCGGCCCGGCCAGCGCGGGCGTGCAGGCAGCCCCGGCCCTGGTTGTCGTCATCAACTTCCCCGACGCCCCAACCGGCGTAAACGCCATAGCCGGCGACGCCCAGGCCGTCGTATCCTGGGGCGCGCCGCTCAGCAACGGCGGTTCCGCCATTTCCACCT
>Ga0209514_10000360_pt1 | contig 96226 bp, 78 predicted proteins | sample Subgrocontami58m_FD_187452 | JGI IMG/M metagenome (GOLD analysis project Ga0209514, IMG submission 187452) | Subsurface groundwater microbial communities from S. Glens Falls, New York, USA - GMW37 contaminated, 5.8 m (SPAdes) (version 3) | ecosystem: Environmental > Aquatic > Deep subsurface >... | reverse complement strand
TCTGGCTGGTGATGACGAGGCCCGCCATGGTGGCGGCGGCGAGGAGCACGGTCAGCAGGATCAGGCCGTCGACCGCCCACGCCTGCGCGAAGAAGCCGCCTGCCCAGCCGCCCAGCAACTGGCCGGCGCCCAGCAGCACCGAGTACAGCCCCATGAGGCTGCCGCGGTGCAATGGGAAGCGCTCGGACAGCTCGGCCAGGTAGGACAACGCAGCGGGCGTGAACCCGCTGGCGATCAGCAGCGCCAGCCCGCTCAGCGTTGCGAAGGTCTGGATGCGAGGCTCCTCGTAGGGCATGGAGTGGTTGAGTGCTGCCAGCACCACGCACAGCAGGCCGATGCCAATGGTAGACAGGAACATGATAGTGATCGCGCGCAGCCGTCCGAACGCCAGCGTCCACAGAAAGGTGCCAATGATGAACACCACGCCGACGCCTGCGCCCACCATGCCGACCTGCTGCGAGGTGAACCCGCCCACCAGAAACTGCTCCGGCAGGTCTTCGCGCGCCATCTGGAAGCTGAGGTGGGTGCCCCAGACGCCCAGCACGGCGTTCACACCGATCCAGGCGGGCAGGAACCCGGCGGTGACACGGTCGCGCAGCAGCACCTTGTAGGCCGTCAGGTCAATACGGTGGCGGCTGGCGGCGACCGCGGGTAGAGGCCCGGCTGCGGTGGTGCTGGGCACGAGTGCAAACAGCAGGAAGGCGAGGCCGTAGATGCCGAGGATAGCGTGGAAGGCCCCGGCGCCGAATGCTGCAAACAAGAAGCCGGCTGCTGCATGTCCCAGGGCGAAACCCAGGATGGTGGCCACCTCGAACACCGCCATCACCCGGCCGCGCGTTTTGGGCGAGGCCGCCGTTTCCGCCGCGAGGTGGCCGAGCACGGCGGGCACGGAGCTGCCGGACGAGAGGCCTTCGAACGCGCGGGCGAGCAGGAACAGGGGGAGGGCTTGGATCCAGGGCAGCGCCAGAATGGCCACCATGCCCAGCAGTGTGCCCAACAGCATGAACCGCTTGCGGCCGTAGCGGTCGCTCAATGTGCCGAAGAACGGGGCGGTAACCAGCTCCGAGAGGTAGAACGCCACCGCCAGCAGACCGATGAAGGTGGCGGGCACGTCGCCCTGCCGGCTTTGCAGGTGCGCGAGGTTGAGCGCGATGGCTGTCCCGGCCGAAGCCGACCCTATCCGCAGTGTGAGGTTGCCGGCAATGCACGGCGCCACAGTCCCGAGACGAATCGGTGTGCCCCTTTCGCGTATGGTGCTGTTAGCGCTGTTCCCTGCGCAGCGATGCATCCCGCGGTGCGGTTCTCTGCGGTATACTACGGCAGGTTGTATCTCTGATTGGCCGCTGCCGGTGCCCAGCCACCCAGCCGCCTTCGTAACGCCATAGTATCAGGAAGGTCTCCATGCGAGTGGTTTTCCTCGAAAACGTCCCGTCGGTGGCACGGGCCGGCGAAATCAAAGAGGTGAAGGACGGCTACGGCCGCAACTACCTTATCCCCCGCCACCTGGCCACCCCGGCCACCGGTGTTGTGCTGAAGCAGATCGAGGCGCAGCGGGCCTCTGAAGAGCGGCGCACCGCCAAGTTGGAGGCCGCGGCCGAGGGCTTGGCGCAAGAGTTGGAAGGCGTCACGGTCACCATCACGGCCAAGGTGGGCAATCAGGGCCGCCTGTACGGCTCGGTGACCAACGCCCACGTTGCGGCCGAGTTGGCGAAGGCCACCGGCAAGGCCATCGACCGCCGCCGGGTGTTGTTGCACGAGCCGATCCGCAGCCTGGGCACCTACCCCGTGGAGATCCACCTGACCAGCAGCCTGTCGGCGACCATCAACGTGGTGGTGCAGGGTCCCGACGGCCAAACCGCTTAACCGTCCGCGCCAGGAGGCGCCATGTATCCTGATAGGTTGCCGCCCAACGACATTGCGGCAGAGGAGTCTGTGCTGGGCTCCCTGCTGGTCGACGAGGAGGCAGCCTTCAAGGTCGTGGCCCTGCTGGGGCCGGAGGACTTTTTCCGGGAGAAGCACCGCTGGGTGTACGAGGCGTGCGCTGCACTGTATGAGCGCCGGGAGCCCGTCAACCAGATCTCGGTTGCCCATGAGTTAGCGCTCGCAGACCGTCTCGAAAGCGTCGGCGGGCTTGCGTACCTCAGCTACCTCAGCGGCGCGGTGCCCACCACCGTCTTTGCCGACCACTACGCCACCATGGTGCGGCGGTGCGCGGTCATGCGCCGGCTTATCGAGGCCTCGGGCCAGATAGCCGCGCTGGGCTTCGAGGGCGGCCCCGACAGCGACCAGGTGCTGGACAAGGCGGAGGACATCCTGTTCCGCCTGCGCACCGGACGGTCGCCGCAGGACTTCGTCAGGATCAAGGACATTGTTGACCAGTACCTGGCCGGGACGGAAGAGGCCACCAACCGCGCCACCGAGTTGCCCCACGTGCCGTCCGGCTACGAGCGGCTGGACCGGCTGCTGGGCGGCCTGCACCGCAGCGACCTGCTGATCCTGGCGGCCCGTCCCGGTATGGGCAAGACCAGTTTAGCGCTGGGCATTGCCTACAACGCCGCGAAGCAGAAGGGTGCCCGCATCGGCATCTTCAGCATGGAGATGAGTAAGGAGCAGGTGCTGGAGCGCCTGCTCTCCACCGTCACCAACATCGACATGCAGCGCCTGCGGCTGGGCCACTTGGAGCCTCACCACCTGACGGATGACGAGCACGACAGCATGATCACAGCCACCGCCACGCTGTCGGAGCTGGACATCTACATCGACGATTCGCCGCTGCTGACGCCGGCCGAGATGCGGGGCAAGGCCCGCCGCCTGAGCCAGGAGGTGAACGGCCTGGACATGGTGGTGCTGGACTATATGCAGCTCATGAGCGGCGCCAACGAGCGGGAGAACCGGGTGCAGCAGATGGGTGAGATCTCGCGGGCGCTCAAGGGCATAGCCCGCGAACTGAGCGTGCCGGTGCTGGCGCTGTCACAGCTCAACCGGGCCGTGGAGCAGCGGACGCCGCACATCCCCCAACTGGCCGACCTGCGGGAGAGCGGCAGCATCGAGCAGGACGCCGACGTGGTGATGTTCATCAGCCGCGAGGACGCGTACATCACCCAGGAGGAGTGGGAGCGCAAGAACCCCACCAAGCGCTACCCCGAGGGCATCGCCAACATCTACGTGGCCAAGCATCGCAACGGCCCCACCGGGGAGGTCGACCTGTTCTTCCAGAAGAAAACGGCCACCTTCTTCAGCTTGGCGGCGTCGTTCATACCGGCCCACCTCGACCGGGATTGATGGCGGCCACCACCGGCGGCGAGCGCGGGCGGTTTGCTGGGTTCCCCAGCCAGCCCCGCTACGTGCCCATACCCAGCGTGTTCTTCAGCGACCTGCTGCCGCAGATCACCGATGCGGCGGAGCTACAGGTGACGTTGCACCTGTTCCGGCTGCTGGCCGCGGTGCGCGGCTACCCACAGGCGGTGGCACGGCGCCAACTCACCGACGACCCGTCGTTGGCGGCGGGGCTGACCGCTCTGGGCCGCGCGGCGCAGGCGGAGGCCGAGCGCGGGCTGGAGGCGGCGCTGGCACGGGGCACGTTCCTACAGGCGGATGGGGCGAACGGGCCGCTGCTGCTCATCAACAACCCGGCCGGGCAGAAGGCGGCGGAGGCCATCGCCCGCGGCGACGGCGCGGCGGTGCGCAGCGGGCCGGCGGCAGTTGGGGCGCGGGCCGTAGCACCCGCCGACATCTTTACGTTGTACGAAGAGAACATCGGGATGCTCACCCCGATCATTGCAGAACAACTCGCCGAAGCCGAGCAGGAGTATCCGGCCGGCTGGATTACCGAAGCCGTACGTATTGCGGTGGAGGCGAACCAGCGGCACTGGCGCTACGTGAGCGCGATACTGCAGCGCTGGAAGGCAGAAGGGAAGGACGATGGAAAGTCTACGCGACATCCTGCGGGGGCGCGGCGACCTGCCGACTACTCGAGTTGGCTTCCGGCCCGGCCCCCCGAGCGCTAACGGCGGCGGCTTTGGGCCCGGCGACGGCAGTTGCCCCTATTGCCACGGGCAGCGCTTCGTCTATCCCGACGTACCGCCGGAGGACCCTGCGTTCGGCAAGGCGATCGAGTGCATCTGTGCGCGCCGCGAGCTGGAGTCGGACCGCACCGGCCGCCTGCTGCGGTATAGCAACCTGGGGCCGCTGGCACGCCTGACCTTCGACACGCTGTCGCCGCTGGGCCGCAGCCCCTCGCCCGGCAACCAGGCGCAGTTCGCCCGAGCCGTGGAGGCAGCGCAGCAATTCGCGGCGGCTCCCGAAGGCTGGCTGGTGTTTGCCGGCGCCTCGGGCGCGGGCAAGACGCACCTGGCTGCCGCGATCGCTAACACCTGCATCCAACGGGGCGAGCCCGCCTTGTTCGTGGTAGTACCCGACTTGCTGGATCATCTACGGGCCACCTACAACCCGAATGCGCCCTCCAGCTACGACGAGTTGTTCGAACAGGTGCGTGAAGCGCCGGTACTGCTGCTGGACGACCTGGGGAGCCACAGCAGCACGCCGTGGGCGGAGGAGAAGCTCTTCCAACTGCTGAGCCACCGCTACAACGCCCAGTTGCCCACCGTGGTCACGGTGGCAAAATCGCTCGAGGGCCTGAACGAGCGGCTGCGCACCCGCCTCACCGACCCGGCGCTGTGCAAGGTGTTTGCCCTGGAGCAGCACGACGACGTGCTGTTCGAGCACCAGGGAGCGCTGGCGCTGGACCTGCTGCGGCGTATGACGTTCGCAACCTTCGATGTGAGCGGCATGAACGCCGACCGTAACCAGCAGGCCAGCCTGGATGCCGCCTACCAGGCAGCGCAGGCGTTTGCACAGGACCCTGAGGGCTGGCTGGTGCTGACCGGGCCGGTGGGCTGTGGGAAGACGCACCTGGCGGCGGCGGTGGCCAACGAGCGGCTGCGGCGGGGCCAGCCCGTATTTTTTGTGGTGGTGCCCGACTTCCTGGACCACCTGCGGTCGACGTTCGCGCCCAGCAGCGCCGTGACCTATGACGCGCTGTTCGAGCGGGTGCGCAACGCCGGCCTGCTGATCCTGGATGACCTGGGTATCCAGAGCAGCACACCGTGGGCGGAGGAAAAGCTGTTCCAACTCATCAACCACCGCTACAACGGGCGGCTGCCCACGGTGATCACCACCAGCCTCGACCGTATCCAACTGGCGCAGTTCGCACCGGCGGTAGCGTCGCGGCTGGGCGACCCGCGCATCAGCAACGTCATCCCCATCGAGGCGCCGGATTTCCGCGGTCAGGCCCCGGTCGAGGCCGAACGGCGCGCCCCGTACCAGGCCCGCCCCCGCCGCCAGGGCCGCTGACGCCGCCATGCTGACTATTTCGCCGCCTCGCCTGCGACCCCGCACCGTGCTGGTGCTGGTAGCGATTCTGGCCGTTGGCGCCCTGGTGTTCCTGGCGCGCGCCGCGCTCACGCCGTTCCTCATCGGCATTGTGCTGGCCTATCTCATCAACCCAGCGGTGCGGCGGGTGGAGGTGGGGCTGCCGTTCTCGAAGCGCCGGCCCCAGGCGGCGCGTGTCACGGCGGTGCTCATGGTGTACCTCGGGGGGGTGGCGCTGCTCACCATTGCCCTGGCCGCGGGCCTGCCGCCGCTGTTCGAGCAGGTGAACAAGTTCTTCACCGACCTGCCCAGTATCCTCGACAAGTCGCAGGTGGAACTGCAGCAGCGGCTGCAGGAACTGCAACAGCACGTGCCGCCCGAGATCCAGCGCCAGATCGACGAGGCCATCAGCCGGATGGGCGCCAGCGTGGCGGGCACGGTGCAGGACAGCGCGGTGCAGACGCTGCAGGTGGCGATGAATACCTTCAGCCTGTTGCTGGGCATTTTTGCGGTGCCGGTGTGGTTGTTCTTCGTGCTCAAGGACCGCGAGCGGTTCTCGGAGGGGCTGTACCGGCTGTTCCCGGCCAGCCTCTGGCCCGATGTGCAGGCCATCATCGGCATCGTGGACCGGGTGCTGTCGTCCTACGTGCGAGCACAGCTCTTCCTGGGCATGGTCATCGGCGTTGCCGCGGCGGTGGGTCTCAGCCTCATGCACATTCCCTTTGCCCTGGTGCTGGGCCTCATCGCCGGCGTTACCGAAATGATCCCGCTGGTGGGGCCCATCCTGGGGTCGGTGGCGGGCATTGTGGTGACGCTGGCCACCATGCCCGACATGTGGCCGTGGGTTGTGGTGTTCTACTTCGTTGTCCAGCAGGTGGAGAACAACCTGCTGGTGCCCCGCATCCAGGGCGAGGCGCTGGAGATCCATCCGGCCATCATCATGGTGCTGCTGGTGGCGGCCAGCGAGCTGGGGGGCTTCCTCGGCATGCTGATCGCCGCGCCGCTGGCGGCGGTGTGCCGCGATGTGTACCTGTACCTGTACCGCCGGCTGAGCAGCGAGGCCGAAGCCCGGCGGACGGGGGCCTCGGGCTAGACGCTGTAGCTGGCGCCCACCTGCGCGCTGGCCACCGGGCCGCGCAGCACGGTCTCGGCCTGTTCCAGCGCCTGCTCGGGCTTACGGTGCGGCCACTGGTGCGTCAGCAGCGTGCGGTGCGCGCCGGATGCGGCGCCCAGCTCGCCCGCCTCGCGCGCGGTCATGTGGCCGCGGCCGGCGCCGTGCTCCTCGTCCAGGCTCAGATAGGTGGCTTCGGTAATCAGCAGATCGCTGCCGAGGGCCAGCTCGGTGACGGCCGGGCTGGGGCCGGTATCGCCGGTGTACGTCACGCGGTGGCCCTGCTGGTCAAGCGACCGGGCTGCCATCGACCACGCGGGCACGTAGTGCACCCCCGCCGCGAAGGTGAACTCCAGGTTCCCGGTGCGCACTGCCTTGCCCACCCGGTACTCGCAGACCGTGAAGGTCCGTTCGAAGAAGTCGGCGGCATAATCGGGGTGCAGCACGCCTGCCACTGTGTGGAGCGCCTTGGCGCCACCGGGCGGCAGGTACAGCTCCGGCCGGCTGTGGTTGGGGTTCGGACCGTACTGTAGGGCGTGCCGCAGCGGCACAAGGTCGAAGAAGTGGTCGGCGTGCATGTGCGAGATGACGATCGCCGTGATGGCCGTGAGCGGCACGAACTCTTGCAGGCGCGCCAGCACGCCGGTGCCGCAGTCCAGCAGCACGTTGGCCCCGCCGTCCTGCAACAACCAGCCGGAGCAGGCGTTGCCGGGTGCGGCGTAGGCGGCGTTGGTTCCCAGAGCAGTGATATTCATAGTTTAGTGACTTCTATCACCACGGCATAATAGCAGCCCAACGCGCCCTAGACTAGGTCACCACGACGTATCTGGGTGTGACATTTAGCACAACAGGCGTCACCTTGTTGGCGACGCCTGTGCAGTAGCGACGTTCGGGAGCGCTAGGTCTTGGCCTGGCTCTCCTGACGGGCCTTCTCCGCAATGAGCGCCTTGACCTCTTCGTCCGAGAGGTTCTTCAGGAACTCATCGCGGTTCGGCGGCGGCGTGGCGTGCTGTTCACTCGTAGCCGACCGGAACTCCCTGATGCCGCGGCCCAGCGCGCCACCTATTTCGGGCAGCTTGCCGGCCCCGAACACAATGAGCACGATGAGCAGGAGAACAATCAGTTCTGGTCCACCTGGCAACGGCATCGCGGCACCTCCACCCGAACATGACTCACTGTAGTTATTGTACACACGCCTGGGCAGCGCGCGTCAAAAGGCGATAAGGGAATAAGGGAAGTACGTACTCAGCCTTCGGGTGGCGCCTGCCCTCGGGCGTTGCAGGATGGAATCCGTTCACGTCGTATCCCGCCCGCCCACCCTCGGGAACTCCTTCCTGAGGGGATACCCCTCAGACTCCCTGGCAAAGAGGGCCTTGCCCTCTCTGCACTCACCCGCCAGCTATCCCCCAACTCTGACTAGTTACTGAGGGAGGCCAGGAGGTCAGGAACCGAATGCGGTCTGAGGTGCTGAGCGGGCCACCTCGGCACCCTTCTTGGGCCCTGCTTCCTCAGTTCCTCGGTTCCTATCTCCCACACCTACGGCCGTTGCAGGTCGGCGATCGCCTGGTTGATGGCGGCGAGCATGCCGCCGTCTTTGTAGGCGGTGGGGGCGCCGGGACGGTTGCCGGCGGCCTGATGGGCGTCCCAGGCCTGCTGGGCCTGGCCCAGCAGGGCGCCGGCCTGCACCCGCGCGATCTGGTCCTGGCGGCCGCTATCCGCGAACCGGAAGTAGGCGAACATGCCGCCGAGGTAGTTGCGCAGGGTGTCCAGCAGCGTCTGCTGGTAGATGAGGCTGGCCTGCGCCGTGGCCGCCAGGGTGCGGTCGGCAATCAGCGGGTCGGCGGCGCGCAGGTGCTCCTGCATGGTGGCCACGGCACCCAACGCCTGGTCCTTTTCGGCGAGCGCTGCTTCCGCATCGCCGGGGCTGCGGCAGCCGTCGTAGAGGGCGCGCAGGCGGTCGCCGCCCGCGATGACGTCGTCGCGCACCCACAGCAGGTTGGGCGTCCAGGGGCCAGAGGTGCGGGCGTAGCAGGCGATGTAGAAGCCCTTGAGCGCGGCATCGGGCGAGCGCAGCAGCATCTGCGCCACCAGCGGCGCCGCGCGGCTGCCGAAGCGGCCGGCCGCCCACTCCCGTGCCAGCGCCGCGGGATCGGCATCGACGTCCCACAGCAGGCGGCCGAGGCCGGCAGCGTTGGCCTCCACCCACAGTGGGTCGTGCAGGAACGGGCCGTCCCAACCGCCGCCCTTGGCCCACACCCAGGCCGAGCGCACACCTGCCCGATGGGCCGCGGGCAGGCCGCCATCGCCCGGCGCTTCGGGCAGGCCCTGGGCGTGGATACGGGGCACGTAGTCGGGGAACGCGCCCTTGCCCTCGTACTCGCGGGCGGCCTGCAGTTCCACCATCCGGGCGTAGGGGCCCTGCAGCAGGTTGCCGTTGAGACGATTGTAGCGCCAGAAGTCAGTCTCGGTGATCTTGTAGGAGAGCAGCGTGTTCTCGCCGACGGGCAGGGCCGAGGCCAGCCGTGCGACGCCGGTGGCGTGGAGACCGCCCGCTCCCAGGTCCCAGCCGCGGTAGATGAGCTGGCGGCCGTGCTTGACGACCACCTGCTGGTGCAGCAGCCGCAGCGCCATCTCCAGGCTGTCGCCGTTCTGGCGCGGGCAGTCGCCGTCGCTGAGGGTGTTGCCGGCCAGCGGCCCCAACGGGTAGTTCTCGCCGGTGCGCACCAGAATGCCGTCGATCTCGGGGAAGCTGGCGAACAACTCGTCGATGGCGGCGGCCAGCAGCGCCTGCACCCGGGGATACTCGATGCAGTAGCGGCCGGCGGCATCGGCCACCTCGCGGCCCAGCACGTGGGCGGCCTGCTGCGGCAGCAGGATGACGTCTCCGGGGGCAATGACCCGTAGGTGTAGCGCCTTGGCCTGTTGGATCTCGGCGCCGGCCAGCCGGCGCTCGTTCTCCACCCAGGCCCGTTGCGTGCCGAAGCGCGCCGGGTCGTACAGGCCGGGGGCAGACTGGTCGTACAGCGCCAGCGCCGGCCATGGCTCGGTCATCACGGTGTTGTAGCCCCAGCGCAGCGCCTGCTCGGGGCCGGGGTAGCGGGGGTCCAGCGGGTCGGACACCATGCGGACGCTGAAGTCTGCCGCTCCTAGCCGCGGCGCGGGGTAGGAAAGATACGCCTGTCCCAGCCGCACGTCGCCCGCCAGCGCAAGCAGGCCGTAAGCGAGCCCCAGCGGGCCGCCGCCCACTACCAACGCGCCGGGCGGGTCGGCAGGCAACGGCCGTATCCAGTAGTCCTCTGGCCCGAGCGCGGGTAGATCGAGCCCGCGAGCGGCGGCAACCGCCTGCACCGGAGCGCTGCCCGCAAGGCCCGCCGTCACCCACTGTAGCGGCGGTGCACTGGAGGACTGGAATGCCTGGCGCAGGTCGCCGGCGCCGAGCCGTACCGCGGCGTCGTTCCGTAGATCGGGTGCGACGTTGATGTGCGGGCCACCGGGCTGGCCTGCCACGCCCATCACGGCGATGGCCAGGGCGGCCGCCACTGCGACCACGAAGGCAGCGCGCGCGATGCGGCTCATCGCTCACGCTCCACGGTGGCCAGCGCCAGGCTGCCGTCGTCTCGCAGGCCCAGCCCGCCGCGCCCGCTGGGAGTGGGGCGCAGTTCGTCCAACGGGCCATAAGGGGCCTGGCGGTCCAGCAGCCGAACCCGCAGTTCCACCTTATCGGCCACGCCGAGGGGCAGCCACGACGCCACGGTCTCCACGTGATCGCCCGCCTGCCAGGTGGCCGATGGGCGCCACAGGAGGCTGGGCTGGAAGCGGTCGGTGGAGATCGTTTTGCCGGTCTCGTCCACCACCGAAACCGCGGTGGCGAAGTCTTGGCCGGGCTGGCCGGCAACCTGCCAGCAGAGATGGAGCTTCACATACGGGTCGGCGCCGTGCACCTTGCCGGTGGGTTCCAGCCGGTACTTTACCAGCCGGACGGCTTGGCCGAATGCCTGGTCGAGGTCGCGGCCGCCCGCACACCCGTCGCCGGCAACAAAGCTGTAGAACTCGTTTGGGATCTCGGTGGACGCTTCGCCGCGCCGCAGCAGCAGCACGCCGTCGCGCCCCGCCGCCACACCCCAGTCGCCGCCCTGCAGCAACTGGGTCACCCGGTACCACTGGCTGGCGGTATCGATGGGGTAGGGCGATGACGTGACATCGAGCACGATGTAATCGGCCTTATCGATATCGGGGAACAGCGAGAGCTGGCGGCGCTGGCTGACGTGCGGATTGAGCGTGCTGCTGGCCGCAACCGCCGCTTCGGCCGGGATCAGCTTCAGCACCGCTTCGGCGGCGCGGTCGTGGGCATCGACCACGGGCAGGTGGTCGGCCAGCGGCAGGAAGACCTGGTGACGGAAGGCCAGGAGCGAATTGCCGAGCACCGCCACTGAGAGCAGCGCCACGCTCCACTGTGCGGCGGCCGGACTGGCCAGCGCCAGCACGCGGCGCACTAGGCCCACACCCAGGATGGCGCTCACCGTGACGAAGGGCACGATGACCGCACCGTAGTGCGCCCGCCCCGCAAAGCTCTCGCTGAAGTTGCTGAAAAGGTTGATGGCGAAATCGGGTACCGTCATGACCAGGGTGAAGGGGCTAAGCAGCCCGAGGAACAGGGTGGGAGAGAGGATGTTGAGCACGTAATCGGCCTTGGCGGGCTCCATGAGCAGGGCGGCGGTGGCGGACGGATCGGCGGCCACCTTGGCCGCCATCTCCGCTGGGGTCTTGCCCAACTGGTCGTAGCGGGCCAGGTAGGGAGATACCCCCTGCACATTGTGCGCCGGGATCACCCAGCCCAGCGCGATGGCCGCCCAGAGCACCGCCACCACGCAGGTCACGGCTCCCACCGCCCGCTGCCGCTGGATGACGCTGATATATACGCCCATCAAGAAGACCGAGGCGGGTACCTGCTCCTTGGTGGCCATGGCCAGCACGGCGAACAGCCCGAACCACAGGTACTGCCGCCGGTACACGAACCAGAAGGCGTACAGCAGCAGCGCCGAGCTGAGGGCCACGGCGTGGAAGTCGGCCAGGTTCGCGACCTCCAGCGCTGGGGAGAGCAGGTAGCTGCCGGCGAACACGGCGGCCGCGAAGTCGCTGCGCAGCACCCGGCGGGCCAGCCAGAAGGCCGGCAGCGCCCCCAGGCTGATGACCACGGACTGCAGGATGAGGAGGGTGGTGGCGTCGGGCCGCAGGCGGTAGACCTGGGCCACCAGCAGCAGAATGGGCTCCACGTGCGCGGCGAGGCGGCTGGTGCCACCCTCCCAGTTGGTGAACTCGAAGGGACGGCCCTCGGCCGTGTTCCACACCGCTTGGTCCATGTTCCCGAGGTCGAAGGCGTTGGTCTGGAAGCTGGCGTGCTGCTGCACGCTGAGGGTGCAGAACACAAAGGCGTACAGCGCGACCAGCGCCATCACCAGCTTGGGGACGATGCTGTCGCCGGCAGGCGCCTCCTCCGGCTGGGCCACGGCCACAGACGGCGCCGGCTGCGGCGGGGCCTCGCCAATGGTGCGGACCTGCCGCCAGCCGATGTGGCCGGTGCGGCTAGCCATGGGGGGAGCCGCTCACCTGCCACCACCCTCACCCACGGCGATCACCCACGGGAAGGAATAGACGACGGTCTGCACCGGGACGTGGCGGTTGAGGGTGCGGAGAAAGGTGGTGGCCCGCCAGTGCTGGACGTGCTCAGGGTCGTCGCCCCACGTGGACAGGTTCTTGCCGCGGGCCAGGTTGGCGAGCGAGAACCAGGGCTGGTTGGGCACGCTGACGATGATGCTGCCGCGGGTGACCCGCCGCAGCTCGGCCACCGCCGTCCATGGATCGCGCAGATGCTCCAGCACCTCCAGGCACAGCGTCACATCGGCGGCGCCGTCGCGCAGCGGCAGGTGGAGCACGTCGGTGCGGGCCAGCGCGGCGCGGGGCGCCTGGGTTGCCGCTGCGGCCAGCGCCTCGGGGCGCAGCTCCAGCCCCAGATAACGGGCGCCGGGCAGCGCTTTGCCGAGGGCGGCCAGCACGAACCCTTCGCCACAGCCGGCCTCCACGATGACGGGCGGCGTGGCCTTGGGCGGCAGCGCCGCTGCGGTGAGGGCGGCGATACGGCGGTGGAAGCGGGCGAGCAGCCATTGTTGCACGGGGTTGCGGCTGGTGTGCTTCCGCAGGTTCCCGCTGGCGGGCGCCCGCTCGACCGTGGCGGTCATGGGTCTAAGCCGCTTTGCAGGCGGCGCAGGGGCAGAGCTGGCGCAGGAACTCGAAGGGGTAGATGCCGGTGTCATGGCCATCGCGCCAGGCGAACCGCAGGGCGTAGCGCCCCACCACCGACACGTCGGGGCTGGCCATGCCGGCCGCGGTCGGCACCGGCACGGTGAGATCGCGGCCGCGCGGCCCCTCCATGCGCTCGACCTTGCAACCGGCGCAGGGGCAGTGCTCCCGCAGGTAGCGCATGCCGTAGGTGCTCCTGTGGCCGTCGCCCCAGGTGATGGTGAGTTCGCTGGGGGTGGGCCACGTGGCGCCGGCGGGGGTGATGGCCTCGGGATCCATCAGCGCCGTAGCGATTGTGCCCGTGGAGGTACGGCAGGCTCCGGCAGCGCCGGTGCGGGCAGGCCGGCGCCCGGCGGCGGATCGGGCAGCGGGTCCAAGACCTCGTACACATGGGCGTCGCGGCGGTCTTCCACCCGGTTCAGCGTCACCATCTCGGCCAGCAGACCCAGGCTGAGGAACTGCACGCCCAGCACCATCAGCAGGATGCCCAATTGCAGCAGCGGGCGGTGGCCGATAGCCTCACCGGTGATCCACACCGCCGAGAGGTACAGGTTGATGAGCAGGCCCAACCCCAGGCAGGCGAGCCCTGCCGACCCGAACAGGTGCAGTGGCTTCTGTTGGAACCGGGTGAGGTAGACCACGGTCATGAGGTCGATGATGCCCGACAGGAAGCGGCGCGCACCGTACTTCGACCGGCCGTAGCGGCGGGCGTGGTGGTTCACCGCAATCTCGGTGACGCGGAACCCTTTCCAGACCGCGAGCACCGGCAGGAAGCGGTGCAGTTCGCCGTAGACGTGCACCTGCTCCACCACCCGGCGGCGGTACGCCTTCAGCCCGCTGTTCAGATCACGCAGGCGTACGCCAGTGGCCCAGCCGGCCACGGCGTTGAAGACGCGGGATGGCAGTGTCTTACTGACCGGGTCGTGGCGCTCGCGCTTCCACCCGTTGACGAGGTCAAAGCCGGTGGAGAGGGTGGCGACCAAGCGGGGGATCTCGTGGGGGTCGTCCTGCAGGTCGGCGTCCATAGTGACGATGACCTCGCCCCGGCTCTCGCGGAAGCCGGCGCCCAGGGCCTCGGCCTTGCCGAAGTTGCGGTTGAAGTGCACCACCCGCACCCGGCTGTCGGACTGTTGCAGGCGCTTCAGTTGCTCGAAAGAGCCGTCGGTGCTGCCGTCGTCCACATAAACCACCTCGTAATCGCCTTCGCCGAGCGCTTCGGTGATGACCAGGTGGAGGGGACGCAGGCTTTCAGCCTCGTTGTAGACGGGCACGACGATGGAGAGCCAAGGGTTTGCCACGGGTTTTGGCGCAGCCTCCTTACGCGCAGCATACGCGATGGCGCAGGCGCAGGCAAGGAGAGGAAGGGCCGGATGGCGTCCCAGAACGTGCGCGGGCGATCGGTTGGGCGAGCCGCCGGACTTGCGAGGCGCTCCGAAAGAAGCCGGCGACGGCCTGCAGCAGCCGCCAGCGCAACTCGTCGGGGTCGCCGGTGGGCGGTTCGGGCAGCGCCCAGTTTGTCGCGCGCCGGACTGCCGGTGGCGGCGCCGTCGAACGCGGCGGTGAGCTGGCGCAGTTCGGCGTCGCGGCCGACGAAGGCGCGGCGGTAGAGGGCGGAGGGGTCGAAGCGGGTGGTCGCTTCGGCAGCGGGGGTTGTGGCTCCCCCTCACCCTGCCCTCTCCCAGGGGGAGAGGGAGCCGGACATGAGCCCATCAGAACCCTCTCCCTCTGGGAGAGGGTAGGGTGAGGGTGCCCCCGCCGCTTGCCAGTGCGCGTTGGGCCAACTCCAGGTACTGGCGGGCGTCAGGGTTCTCCGGGTCGAGGGCAGCGCGGCTTCTGCACACAATACACCGTCGGCCAGTCGATGGCCGCGTCGGCCTGGTCGAGCAGGTGCTCGGTCCGGCGCTGGATGCGCTCGCTGGGCGCCAGGGCGGGCCTACTGCACGCCCACCGGCTCCGGCACCAGCGGCAGGGTGAGCAGGGCGTGAGGCACCACGGCGGCGCGCAGGGAGACGCCCAGCTTCTGCTGGCAGATGGCCAGCGCCTCCTCCATGGTGGCGGCGGGGATCATCTTGGCCTGCGCCACGATGTCGGGGCACTCGGAGCCCACGATGATGACGTCGCACTGCTGCAGCACCAGCGCCATGACGAAGGTGCGCTGTTCGCCCGGCTTGTAGCCGTTGGTGCGGGCATCGTCCAGGATCTCCTGGAACGAGTGGGAGTCGCGGATCTTCTCGAAGAACCGCTGCTCGCCGATGCCCTGGCCTGCCCCTTCATCGAGCCGCGCCGGCACGATGATGACGCCGCCCTTGCGCACCACCGACACCGGGGCCAGCGCGAGGTAGCTGGCGGCACGCGACGCCTGGTAGAGGTTGGCGTCCTTGGGGAAGCCGACGCCGGCCACCACCACGTCGAAATCGTGGTCGACGGGCACCATGTAGAGCTGCTTGGCGATGCCCACCAGCTCCTGGAAGGCCGCCTCCGTGTCGCCGGCCCGCACCGCCACCACGTTGCCGTCGTCGTCCACCACCACGTTGATGATGAAGCGCAGGTTGGCGCGGCGGGCGATCTCGGTAATGGCCTCATGGAAGGGGTTGCCGTCGAGGTTGCCGAGACGGGTGCGGGGGTGGTCCAGCGTCCATGGCAGGTGGGTCATCTCGATGGTGGGTTCGCCGCCGGCGCCAATGGCCACCGTCTTGCGGCCGCCGCTGAAGCCGGCGTACTGGTGAGGCTCCACAATGCCGGTGGCCAGCAGCAGGTCGGCGTCCATGGCTACCTTGCTCACAATGGCCGGCACGTTGTGCACCACCCGGCCCAGGTCCACCAGCTTGTCGGGGTTCTGGGGCTCGTGGTCAATGACGTTGTAGCGTTCTACGACGGTGCTGCCCAGCATCGAGCGGCGTTCCGGGTCGTTGGAGGGCCGGTGCATGCCCACGCCGACCAGGATGGTGATGTTGCGGTCGGGCACACCGGCCCGCTCCAGCTCGCGCAGCAGCGGCGGCAGCAGCTTGTCGTCGGGGCAGGCGCGGGTGATGTCGGTGACCACGATGCACACCTTGTCGGTGGCCTTGGCCAGGTCTCGCAGGCGGGGCGAGGCGATCGGCTGCTCCATGGCGGCGTCGATAGCGGTGTCGAGCGCCGGGCCGGTGAGCGCCGGCATGGGGTGCGAGTGCACCAGGGTGCCCGCCATGCCCTCCGGCATCGTGAAGGTGATGCGCTGGCGGCCGTGGGGTACGGTGAACTCTTGTGGCATGCTCTGCCTCGCTTTGGGGGTGATGGAGTGGCAAACGGGAGCCCCGACACCAAGGGAGTGTCGGGGCAACGTTACCGAGTTTTGGGGCGGCCTGCAAGCCGCGGCGGCTAGCGGACCGAGACGAGGTTCGCCTCGTTGTGCAGCACCCGAGCGCTCTTGATGGAGGCGGTGATGGACGCCACGAACGCCTCGGCGATGGGGTTGGGCGAGCTGGACTTCCGGATCATGGCTGAGGTGGGCAGGGTGACCCGATGGCCCTCGGAAATGGGCACCGACCGCAGCGTGCCGAGGCCAACCTCGGTCTGGATGGTGCTGGCGGGCAGGAAGGAGACGCCGAGGCCGCGCTCGATCATCTTCTTGGTGGCCTCCACCGAGTCCAGGTTCATGATGACCTTGGGCACGATGCCGGCCTCCCGGCAGACCCGGGTGATGAGCACGTAGTAGGTGGACTCCCGGTCGTACAGGATGAGCGGCTCACGGGCGATCTCGTGCACGCTGGCGGTGCCGGCACGGGCCAGCGGGTGCTCCGGGTGCGTTACGAACACGATCTCCTCGTCGTAGAGGTAGGTCGAGTCCAGTTCGGGGTGCGAGAGGGTGCGGCCGAGACCCAGGTGCACCTCTTCGTCCAGCACCATCTGCAGCACCTCGTGCGAGCGTCCGGTGGAAATAGCGTACTCGACACCGGGGTACTCCTCGCGGAAGCCGGCCAGCAGGTCGGGCAGCACGTACGCGCCGATGACGCGGGCCGACCCGATGCGCAGGCGGCCCTTCGAGGGGTTCTGCGACATCACGATGGCGTCGCGGCCCTCGCGTATGAGCACCAGACTGCGCTCGGCGAAGGGCATGAACGCCCGGCCGGCCTCAGTCAGGCGGACGCCGCGGCCCAAGCGCTCGAACAGGCGCTGGCCGACGTCCTTTTCCAGTTGCTGAATGCGAGCACTGAGCGTGGGTTGGGTGAGCCCGAGCACCTCTGCGGCGCGGCTGAAGCTCCCCAGTTCAGCCACATGCAGAAAGGTTTCAACCTGATTGAATTCCATGGGTCTTGTCCATCCTCGCAGGCAGTCCGTTAGTCGACACCACATAACCACTGTCTATGACAGAAGCCCCCTAACAACAGCAGGGCATCACTACGAATAGCATAGCATAGGTGCGCTACCAATCGGTCCAAAGCTTAACGAGGCTGAAGCATTAGTCCAAATCTACAACCATTGCTCCAGCGCGACCCTGTCGGCCATACTGAAACGGTTGCAACCTCCCCCCAAGGAGCGCTCGCCCATGCTGCGGAGCCTGCTGTTTGTGCCTGCGATCCGCCCCCGCTTCATCGAAAAGGCGCCCGGCGCCGGCGCCGACGCTATCATTCTTGACCTGGAGGATTCTGTGCCCGCCGGCGAGAAGGCGGCGGGCCGCGCGGCTGCGCCCGATGCCTTACGCACGCTGGCGGCTCAGCACCCTCAGGTGTTCCTTCGGGTGAACGGGCTGGACACCGGCCTGCTGGAGGAGGACCTGCACGCGTGCATTGGCTCCCACATGCGGGGCATCAGTCTGCCGAAGGCCAACGACGCCGAGGCGGTGCGGCAGGCCGATGCCTACCTGACGTTGTTGGAGCGCGTGCGCGGTCTGGAGGCTGGCAGCGTTCGTATGCTGCTGTGGATCGAGACCGCGCAGGCCGTTATGCGGGTGGAGGCGGTGCTGGCGGCGTCAACCCGCAGCATCGCCGCCTGCTTCGGGGCGGAGGACTACACGGCTGACATCGGCGTGGTGCGCAGCGACGACCTGAGCGAGGTGGAGTGGGCCCGCACCCGGGTGGCGGTGGCCTGCCACGCCGCCGGTATCACGCCGCTGGACACACCCGCCGCCGAGTTCCGTGACCTGGAGCGGGTGCGGACAGAGGCCGGCCATGCCCGAGGGCTGGGCTACCGCGGTAAGCACTGCATTCACCCCGACCAAGTGCCGGTGTGCAACACCGTGTTTGGGCTGGCCGATAGTGAGGTGCGCTGGGCCAACCGGGTGGTGGAAGCTTACGAGGAAGGCGAGCGGCGCGGCCTGGGCGCGGTGGCGCTGGACGGCGCGATGGTGGACCGGCCGGTCTACGTGCGGGCGCTGCGCCTGTTGGGGCGGTGACGGTGGTGCTGCAACCGCTCTACGACCGGCTGGCGCAGACGGCGCGCAACGGTGACACGGCCACCTATGCTGCGGTGGCGCCACTGGCTGCGCTTGACATGGGCAGCCCGGCGGACCGGAACCGTTTGGCGGTACTCCTGGACGAGATCAACCAGCACGAGTCCGGCCAGGGCCGCCCGTTGTTGACTGCCTTGGTAGTACTGGCCGATAAGAAGATGCCAGGCCAAGGGTTCTTCGACTGCGCCACGCGATTGGGGCGCACCGTTGGGGACGACCACCTCACGTTCTGGTTGGCTGAGGTCCGTCACGTGCACGAGTACTGGACCACTGCGGAAAGGCGGTAGAGCTATGGAGGAAGCGGTCATTGTCGCGGGAGTGCGCACGCCGTTCGGGGCGTTCGGCGGTAGCTTGGTGGAGGTGCCGGCCACCCGGTTGGGCGCGCTGGTCATTGCCGAGGTGCTGAAGCGGGCCGGTGTGGCGGGCGACCAGGTGGACGAGGTGATCATGGGCAACGTGATCGCCGCCGGCCTGGGCGAGAACCCGGCACGGCAGGCTTCGATATGGGGGGGTGTGGGCGTCGGTACGCCCGCCACCACCGTAAACAAGGTATGCGGCTCGGGCATCAAGACCATTGCGCTGGCCAGCCAGGTGGTGCGCCTGGGTGAGGCCGAGGTGGTGGTGGCGGGCGGCTTCGAGAACATGAGCCGCGCCCCCTATCTGTTGACCAAGGCCCGCTTCGGCTACCGCATGGGCGACGGCACACTGGAGGACAGCCTGATGCGCGATGGCCTGGTGTGCGCCTTCGAGGAGTGCCACATGGGCGTGACCGCCGAGAACGTGGCCAAGGATTTCAATGTGTCGCGGGAGGCCATGGACGAGTTTGCGGCTGGCAGCCAGCGCAAGACCGCCGCCGCCATGCAGTCTGGCCGGTTCGACCGCGAGATCGTGGCGGTGCCGGTGCCCCAGCGCCGTGGCGACCCCCTGATGGTCACCGCCGACGAGCACCCCCGGCCCGACGCCACCGCCGACCGGCTGGCCAAGCTGCCCACCGTGTTCATGGCCGGGGGCAGCGTGACCGCCGGCAACAGCTCCGGCGTCAACGACGGCGCCGCCGCAGTGGTGGTGATGTCGCGCCGCCGGGCAGAGGCGGAGGGGCGGCAGCCGCTGGGCATCATCCGGGCCTTCGCGTCGGCGGGTGTCGAGCCGCGGGTGATGGGCATCGGGCCCATTCCGGCCACCCGCAAGGTGCTGGAGCGGGCCGGCCTCACCCTGAAGGATATCGACGTCATCGAACTGAACGAGGCGTTCGCGGCGCAGGCGATTGCGGTGGGCGACACGCTGGGCTGGGACTGGGACCGGGTGAACGTCAACGGCGGCGCCATCGCGCTGGGCCACCCGGTGGGCGCCAGCGGCGCCCGCCTCATCCTCACCCTGCTGCACGAACTTCAGGAGCGCCACGGCCGCTACGGCCTGGCCACCATGTGCTGCGGCGGCGGCATGGGCGTTGCAATGGTGGTGGAACGGCTGTAAGGCAGGACTGGTATACTCGAAAGACCTGCTGCAGCACAGGTCTTGGCGAGCTGGGCCTGTGTGCGCGTCCCACGCCCGAGTGGCGCAATGGCAGCGCAACCGATTTGTAATCGGTAGGCTAGGGGTTCAAATCCCCTCTCGGGCTCCATCGGACCGCTGATCCCCGGCATGGCCGCCTGAGCGCGCATGGGTGGGGGCTGGGTGAGGCAGGGTTGCAACCGGACTATGGACGACTTGACGGAGGATACTCGTGAACAAGCGAAAACGTGTGGCGGACCAGAAGCATCGGGCCAAGGCCAAAAAGATGGATGAGCGCCGCAAGGCAGCCGGCGTCACCGGCGGTGTGGCCGCTCCCGTGGCCCGTGCCACCCGGCCCGCCGCGCGTCCGGCCCCTGCAGCCGCTGGCGCCGATGGCGCCCGGCGTGCCGCACCCCGACGGCGCACCGGCGGTTCCGACTCCTAACTCCACCGGGAGTTCTGAGCACCAATGCTACGGGTTGTGCGGTCGCGCACTTGACTTTGCGTACGCGCGCCGTAGAATTCCCTCATAGCTCCTTTATGTTCACTTAACGCGGCGCTTGCCGCGTTTTGCGTCATCGCCAAGGTCACGTTGCCATGCGCATCCGGTTCTGGGGCACGCGGGGGTCTATCCCGACCCCCGGGTCTCACACCAGCAAGTACGGGGGGAATACCTCCTGCGTCGAGGTCCGTACCGATGATGGTGCGGTCATTGTCTTCGACTGTGGAACCGGAGCCCGCGCCCTCGGCACCAGCCTGCTGCAGGAGGCCACCCGTCCGCTGCGGATCCACCTGCTGATCACGCACACGCATTGGGACCACATTCAAGGGTTCCCGTTCTTCGCTCCCATCTTTGCCCCCGATACCGAACTCTCGGTCTACGCGCCCGTGGGCTTCCAGCAGAACCTGGAGCAGGCCATGGCCGGGCAGATGCAGTATTCCTACTTCCCCGTGAAGCTGGATGAGTTGCGCAGCCGGATGCGCTTCTACAACGTGGACGAGGGCATGTTCAACATCGGTGGCGCCACCGTGGAGACGCAGTACCTGAACCACACTGCGCCCACCATCGGCTACCGTATCAGCAGCCGCGGCGCTTCGGTGGTGTATGCCACCGACCATGAGCCGTTCTCGCCGGCCCGGTCCAGCCTCTGGCATCCCGGCGACGCCCGCCACGTGGAGTTCCTGAACCAGGCCGACCTCGTCATCCACGATGCCCAGTACACCGACGACGAGTACCCGCAGAAGGTGGGCTGGGGGCACAGCACCGTGAACTACGCCACCGATGTGGCAGTCGAGGCCGGCGCCCACCGTCTGATCCTGACCCACCACGACCCAACCCACGACGACGTTATGGTGGAGCGGCTGGAGGCCATGTGCCAGGCACGGTCCGCTGCGCGGCGGTCCTCGCTCGAGGTGGTGGCGGCCGCCGAAGGGCATGAGATCTACCTGCCGGAGTCCGCCGCCACCAGCATCCGCCGAGGCGCTCAGACGGCGCTGGGACCCCGCTCGCTGGCTGGCGCTAAGGTGCTGCTGGCCACCGACGACCCGGCGCAGGCCCAGCAGATCGCCGATCTCCTGAGCCCCGATGGTGTAGCGACCGAGGTCGTAGTCCAAGGCGCCGCGGCCGTGACGCGGGCGCGGGAATTGGTGCCGGACATCCTGATCTTGGACGCCAACCTGTTTGACCGGGATGTGTTCGACGTGGCAGCGTCCATCCGGGCGGACCGCCGGACCGCCAACATCGCGGTCATCATCTTGACCCCCACGTTGGACGAGGCCGCGGTCCGCCGCGGGTACGCCATTGGGCTGGCCGACTGCCTCGGCAAGCCCATCAGCCCGCCGATGCTGCACGCGCGCGTGCGGGCCTGGCTGGCGCGCTCGATGCACGGCCGGCGCCGCAGCGCTATCGTCAATAAAGAGGAGGCCGGCGGCCACCGCCCGGCGCCACCACCGGAGCGCATGGCAGGCGCCGATAAGGAGCTGGACCGCAAGGTTGAGGTATTGTCGCACGTGCCGGTGTTCGCGCCGCTCGACCGGGCGGCCCTACAGGGCCTGGCACGGACATCGCGCTACAAGACCTTCGCGGCCGGAAGCCTGGCACTCCGTCAAGGCGAGCGCAGCGAGAGCCTGTTCCTCATTACCTCGGGCCGCGTACGGGTTTTTGGCCGGGGGCGCGACAACCGTGTGGGCGAGGTGCTGCTGCAGGAGTTGGGCCCCGGCGATGTGTTCGGTGAAATGGGCTTGATAGACGAATTACCGGTATCGGCCAGCATTCTGGCGCTGACACGCGTGCGCACAGTGGTGATGCCGGGTGAGCAGGTGATCGAACTGCTGGAGGGGTCGCCCGCCCTCAGCTTCCGGATGATGCAGATGCTGGCCAAGCGCCTCCGAGAGGCCGATAAGCTGCTGCTCCGCGACGGTCCGGACGCGCTGACGGGCCTGGTGAACCGCCGTAGCCTGACCGACACCTACCGGCGCGAGGTGGCGGCCGCTCGCCGCCGGGGCTATAGCCTGGCGCTGCTCCACGTGGATGTCGAGGACCTAAAGGGCATCAACCTGAAGTACGGCCATGACCACGGCGACCTGGCGTTGCAGGCAGTGGCCGATGCGCTGCGGGCGTCCACTCGCCAGTCCGACATCGTGGCGCGCGATGAGGACGACGAGTTTATCGCGCTCCTGACGGATTCAGAGTTGGATGGCGCCTCGCTGGTGGTGGGCCGGTTGCAAAAGCGGCTGACGGAGTTGGTGTCCCAACGCGGCCTACCAATGCCCGTAGACATCAAAGTACGCATCGTCGCACAGAAGAACCCGCCCGAAACGCTGGACGACTTCACCCAGCAGCTCGGCGAAGCGCAGGGATTGTCGCTGCGCCGAGCCTAAGCTACGGTGGCCGGATAGACAACAAAACGCCCCCGGCACCAGCCGGGGGCGTTGGCTGCCATGAGCGTGGTTACTTGATCTCGGCGACGGCGCCGACCTCTTCCATTTTGGCCTTCAGGCTGGCGGCTTCGTCCTTGTTGACGCCCTCCTTCAGATTGGTGGGGGAAGCCTCAACCAGGTCCTTGGCTTCCTTCAGGCCCAGCGACGTCACCTCGCGCACGGCCTTGATGACGTTGATCTTGTTGGGGCCGATCTCCTTGAGCACCACGGTGAACTCCGTCTGCTCCTCGACGGCTTCGGCCGGTGCGGCAGCGGCGGCCGGGGCAGCAGCAACGGCCATCTGGGCGGCAGCGCTCACACCGAACGCCTCTTCCAGTGCCTTCACCAGCTCCGAGAGTTCCATCACGGTCATGCCCTTGATAGCGGCAATCATTTCATCTTTTGTCATTGTTTCCTCCTGTTGCTATGCGCTGTTGTTGTTTAGCTGGCGAGCTGTTTAGCCCGCTGGTCGATCACCCTGACAAACCCAGCAATAATCTCGTTGAGGACGGTTGCCAGGCCTGCGATCGGCGCCTGCATGGTGCCCAGCACCATGGCCAGCAGCACGTTACGCGGTGGCAGCAGCGCCAGGCTATTCAGGACCTCGGTCCCAACGGTCCGGCCGTCGAGCTCGGCGCCCTTCAGCGGAAAGTTGAGCCGGCTGGTGCGCAGGTAGTCGGTGAGCGCCTTCGCTGCCTCCACCTGGTCGCCGAAGGCCAGCGCCAGGGCGGTGGGCCCGTTGAGCAGATCGAGCAGTGCCGGCTTGTTGGCCGCGGTCGCAGCCTGCCGGGCCAGCGTGTTCTTCACAATGTGCACTTCGACGTTGGCGTTGCGCACGCCACGCCGCAGCGCGGTGAGATCAGCAACCTTGAGGCCGCGGTAATCGGCTGCGACGGCGAGCTTGCTCCTGCCGATGAGTTCGGTCAGGCCCTCAATCGTTTCGGCTTTCTTCTGTGTTGGCATTCAGTCATCACCCCCTTTCTCCAAAAAAATGCGCCCTACCAGTAGACGGCAGGACGCAACAACCCCGAGATGGGAGTGAGTGACGAGCCTAGGCAGGTGGTAAGCCATTATGCGCGGTGGCGCCTGCGGTCTACGGCGGTGCGGGTATGCAATTGTGAGCGTGCGTCGCTCGGAATCCCTTCGTTGTAGCGGCCGGGTGTGTTTGTGTGCTGGCCCCAGGTGGTGTGCTGGCTAGTCGGTGGCCGCCATGGCGCTGGCGGCCATGGTGTCCACCTTGATGGCAGGCCCCATGGTGGTGACCACGGTAACACTGCGAATGTACTGGCCCTTGGCGCCCGTGGGCTTGCCCTTGACCACAGCATCCATCAGCGTGGCCATGTTGTCCAGCAGTTGCTCTTCGCCGAAACTGGCCTTGCCGATGGGCACGTGCACGATGGCGGTTTTGTCCACACGGAACTCCACGCGGCCCTTGCGTGCTTCGGTGACGGCTTTGTTAAGGTCTTCCATGGGCACCACCGTGCCGGAGCGGGGGTTGGGCATGAGGCCCTTGCGGCCCAGCACCCGGCCCAGGCGGCCGATGCGGCCCATCATGTCCGGTGTGGCGATGGCCACGTCGAAGTCGGTGAAGCCGTCCTCAACCCGCTTCACCAGTTCATCGGCGCCCACAAAGTCGGCGCCGGCCTGCTCAGCCATACGCACTGCCTCGCCCTGGGCGAACACCAGGACGCGCACAGCCTTACCCAGGCCGTGGGGCAGCACGGCGACGCCGCGCAACTGCTGATCGGCGTGGCGAGGGTCGAGGCTGGTGCGGATATGCACCTCGACCGTCTCGTCGAACTTAGCCTTGGCGGCCAACTTGGCCAACTCCACGGCTTCCTTCGGCGGGTAGAGCTTGTCGTGCTCGATCAGTTTGGAGGCTTCTTCGTACCGTTTTCCGTGGTCAGGCATCGCTATCCCTCGATCCTAATGCCCATGCTGCGGGCGGACCCTTCGATGATCTTGATGGCGGCGTCAACGTCGTTGGCATTGAGGTCCTTCATCTTCAGTTCGGCAATCTCGCGCACCTGCGTGGTCGAGATGGCCCCTGCCATCTCGGTGAGCGGGTTCTTGCTGCCCTTGCCCACGCCGGCGGCCTTCTTGATGAGGTCGGAGGCGGGCGGCGTTTTGGTGACGAAGGTGAAGGAGCGGTCCTCAAACACGGTGATTTCCACCGGAATGACGGTGCCCGCCTGCGCTGCCGTGCGCTCGTTGTATTCCTTCACGAACTGCATGATGTTCACGCCGTGCTGGCCCAGCGCCGGGCCCACGGGCGGGGCCGGGGTTGCCTTGCCGGCGTTGATCTGCAGTTTGACGATTGCGCGTACTTTACGAGCCACGGGTCACCTTCTGGCGTGCTATTACAGGCGCTCGACCTGCAGGAAATCCAGTTCCACGGGGGTTTCCCGCCCGAAGAACGAGACCAGCACGCGCACCTTTCCTTTGTCCTTATGAATCTGGTCGACCTTGCCGACGAAGTCGGTGAACGGCCCATCGGCGATGCGTACGCTCTGGCCTTCGATGAACCCGACCTTGACGCGAGGCGTCTCGGCCTTCATTTGCTTCAGGATCTGCGCCACCTCGCTGTCTTCCAGCGGGGCGGGTTCGTCGCCCATCTGCACAAAGCCGGTGACGCCCGGCGTGTTACGCACCACATACCAAGAACTGTTGTCCTGGATCATCTGCACCAGCACGTAACCGGGGAACACCTTGCGGGCCACGGTACGGCGCTGGCCGCCCTTCACTTCAATCTCATCTTCCGTGGGCACCACCACTTCGAAGATGCGGTGGCTCATATCCATGGTCTTGATGCGGTGGTCGAGGTTGGCCTTGACCTTGTTTTCGTAGCCAGAGTAGGTGTGGACGACGTACCAGCGGCGCCCGTCCTGGGGCTCTGCTAGCTCCTCCTCCAACTCTGCGTCGAGTACCTGGTCTTCGGTCATGGTAACTGCACCGGCACCAGGAAGTGCTGCATGATCTGCGTGAATGCCCAGTCGAACGCGCCGAGCATGAGGCCGACGGCCGCCGAGGTCACGATGACGATGGTGCTGAGCTTCACCGTCTGCTGACGGGTGGGCCACACCACCTTCTTGAGTTCGTTGTAAATGTCGCCGAAGAAGTTGACGCCGGCCACATTGCCGCCGCCACCGCTACGCGACGGCAAGACCATACGCCGGGGTGGTCGCTGCGGGCGGCCGCCGTCGGAAGCGGGGCGCGGGCGTGCCGAACTGGCCATGGGGTTAGCGGACCTCGCGATGCGCGCGGTGCACGCGGCAACGCGGGCAGTACTTCTTCAACTCGATGCGGTCGGCATCGTTGCGGCGGTTCTTTTCGGTGGTGTAGGTCCGCTCGCGGCACTCGGTGCATGCGAGGTGGATGATCACCCGGGCTTCACCCTTCTTGGCCATGGTTCTGACTGCCTCTCTTGCTGGACCAGCACGCTGGCCGGACTCTGCCTGAAGCTGTGGCGGGGGACCAGCCCTCGCCCTGCACTAGCTCTTGCCTACGCACCGTGCAGCGCACGGTTCGTTTCGCAAAAACACTTTCTTACGCGCGTTATTCCAGTACCTTGGTGACCACGCCGGCGCCCACGGTGCGGCCGCCCTCGCGGATGGCGAAGCGCAGGCCGTCTTCGATGGCAATGGGGGCGATGAGTTCCAGCGTCATCTTGATGTTGTCGCCGGGCATCACCATCTCCACGCCATCGGGCAGTTGGATGCTGCCGGTGACGTCGGTGGTGCGGATGTAGAACTGCGGACGGTAGCCGTTGAAGAACGGCGTGTGGCGGCCGCCCTCTTCCTTCGAGAGCACGTACACCTCGGCCTCGACCTTGGTGTGCGGCTTGATGGAGCCGGGCTTCGCCAGCACCATGCCCCGCATCACGTCTTCACGGTCGATGCCACGGAGCAGGCAGCCGACGTTGTCGCCGGCCTCGCCCTCGTCGAGCAGCTTGTGGAACATCTCCACGCCGGTGACCACCGTCTTGCGGGTGGGCTCCAGGCCAATGATCTCGATCTCCTCGCCCACCTTCACCACGCCGCGCTCGATGCGCCCGGTGACCACGGTGCCGCGGCCCTTGATGCCGAACACGTCCTCAATGGGCATCAGGAACGGCTTGTCCTTGGGGCGCAACGGCGTGGGGATGTAGGTGTCGACGGCGTGCATCAGTTCCAGGATGGGCGCGTACTCGGGAGCGCTGACGTCCTTCGACGGGCACTCCAGGGCGGCGCGGGCCGAGCCACGGATGATGGGGATGTCGTCGCCGGGGAAGCCGTACTTGCTGATGAGCTCGCGCAGCTCCAACTCCACCAGCTCCAACAGCTCCAGGTCGGGGTTCAGGTCCACCTTGTTGAGGAACACCACCAGCGATGGCACCTCCACCTGGCGGGCGAGCAGCAGGTGCTCACGGGTCTGGGGCATGGGGCCGTCGTCGGCGGCCACCACCAGGATCGCCCCGTCCATCTGGGCCGCGCCGGTGATCATGTTCTTGATGTAGTCGGCATGGCCGGGACAGTCGACGTGGGCGTAGTGGCGCGCCGCCGTCTCGTATTCCACGTGCGCAATGGCGATGGTGATGCCACGCGCCCGCTCTTCCGGCGCGTTGTCGATGGAGTCGAACGCACGGAACTCCGCGCCGCCCTGCAGCGACAGCGTCTTGGTGATGGCCGCCGTGAGGGTGGTCTTGCCGTGGTCGATGTGACCGATGGTGCCCACGTTGATGTGGGGCTTGTTGCGTTCGAACTTCTTGCGTCCCACCGAGGATTACTCCTTGCTGTAGTACGATGCTGGAGCCCACGACCAGATTTGAACTGGTGACCTCGTTCTTACCAAGAACGCGCTCTGCCAACTGAGCTACGTGGGCTGGCTAGCTACGAATGATGCCGTTTTCAGGCAGATGAAAAATACAGGGCGGGAGAACCGTCCTGCAATTGGTTACTTTAGCACGGTGGGGCTCGTGTGAGCAAGTGTGTGTGGGTAGCGGACAGGGCTATCGCATCTTATTTGCCGGTGTAGTGCACTCTGAAAGTCGGCCTGTGGCAGCGGTTTCACCCCCAAACCCCCTGAGGGGGTTCAAGGTACTCCTTCGGAGTGAGTGGGAAATGGGGGGACACCCCCCAAACCCCCTGGCAAAGAGGGTTGCACCCTCTCTGCACTCACCCGCCAGAGCGCTCCGGCGTCCTTTGGCCACATTTAGATGCGATTGCCCTGGGGCAGCAGACAGGGCTATGCACTCTCTCGCCCGCCATCAATAACCGCTCATCCTGAGCTGGCCGAAGGACCGGACGAGGCCACCGGCAGGAGAGAGCGCCGTCCCTCCACCCAGGTTGGGTGGTTTGACAAGCGCCGTCCTGACCTTGGCGAAGGGCTCACCACGAGCGGAACCTCAGGCCTTGGCGAGCATACGATAGCCCTACCCGGCGATCATTACCTGCAACCGGGCATCGATGCCAAAGACGCCCGTGTTCCAGACCACCACCCGGTAGCTGCCCGGCGCTAGGCCCTTGAGCGTGTAGTCCTTGTTGCCGTTCACCTGCGCGTTCAGCAGCACGCCACTGGGGCCCTGCACCCCAACGGAGATGTTGGCCGGAGCGCCGCCGGTGGTGGCGGCTACGTTGATGACGAGATCGCCACGGGTGGTGAGGGAAACGGGAATCGCCATCGACTCATTTAGCGCCAGAGCGCGACTCTGCCCGACGGGTACGCCGGGCGTGGTGACCGGCTGGTCGGTGGCGCCCTTGGTAGGCGGCGTGGGAGTTGGGGGAGGTCCTCCGAGCACCGGCGATCCGGCGGGCGGGGCCGCCCCACCGAGCCCGCTGCCACCCGGCGTGGCTGGAGCAGCGGTGCGCACCCGCACGGTGGTGGGCAGCGGCGACACCCGCGGGACCGGGGTACCGGTGGCCGTTGGCGTGAAGGTAGGAGGTGGGGTGAGGGTGGGCGATGGGGTGGAGGAGGGTGTGGGTGGCGCCGGGGTGGCGGTGCGGGTGGACGTTGGCGACGGCGACGGCCTGGGGGTTGGCGTAGACAGGAAAGGGAGGGCGCCGCACCCGGAGAGCAGCAGCACGAACGCTATTCCACCGAGCTGTGTGGCCCGACCAAGCTGCGTCACGCCCGTCCTGTTCTCCCTGCGTACTGTTGCTACGACCCGCACGCTCAGTATGCGCCCTCTATGCCCTCGCGTCAGCCGTCGCGGGCATCAGCGGCTGCGCCACGCGTTGTAGGGGTGGGCAACGGCGCAGGCCGCCTTGTCTACAGCGCCTAAGCAGGCGGCACCACAGGCGTCACCGGTTGCGCAGGTTGGTGCGGATGGACCCATAGCACTGCCGGAGCTGGTCCTCCACCCTGGCCCAATCGGCCTCGACGTTCGTGGACGCTCCGCTGGTGATGAGGTCGACGGTGGTGGTGGCGGCAACCCGAAATTCGGCCGGCTCGCGCGCCTGCGCGAGCGTGATGCCGAACAGCGTGCTGTGCAACTCCGTCATCGTATCCACGAACGCAGACTTGTCGGGCCTGCCGGCCAGCCGCCGGTGCACGTCGTTGTACGCCAACTCCAGCGCTGCCACCCGGGCTGGGTCGAAGGTAAGGCCCGAGTAGCGGCGGGCCAGCCGGTAGAACTTTTCGTAGTAGGCGCGCACCAGGAACGAGTCGTGGTCGGCCGGCGCCCAGGCGGCCGCTGCCCGCACCACATAGTAGGCCGCCAGCAGCGATACCGGGAACGGGATGTGGAACTGCCGTTGGCATAGCCCCACCAGCAACCGGAACAGCCGCAGCCACGTGCGATCGTAGTAGGCGCGCCAGCCTGCGGCCTCGTACTGGGCCACCTGGTCAGGGTCGAAGGTGAAGACCCGTGGCATTTGGCCGCTCCTGCTCACATCCCGGCCATGGGCGCCAGCGTCCCGGTGCAGCCGGTCAGTCGCCGTCCACCGTTAGGAAGCCGGGCATCCATGTGTAGCGGTTGAACAGTGAGGCCCCGGACTGGTCCGCCGCCAGCGCCGGTGTGGACGCCGCGCCCGCAGGGCTGGTGTCCAGCAGGCTGGGGTCCAGCCCGTTGATGGTGGACCCCAGGTAGGAGCGTGGCGATAGCGACGCTACCGTGCCGTTCGCCGACCGCGCCCAACTGATGTTGCTCTTGCGGTCGGACCCGTCGGTCATCTCCAGCAGCGCGCCGCCATCGAGCGAAGCCAGGTAGATGTTGGAGGTGCGGTTGACCTGGCCCAGGATGAGTGCCAGCTTGGTGCTGTCGGGCGACCAGGCGGCCGCCACGTCGAACGCCGACGCGATCTGCATGGGCTCCGTCTGGCCCGCCACGTCTTGGAGCATGACTGCTAGTCCGTCGCCCAGCACCTTGCCGAAGATGACGCGAGCGCCGTCGGGCGAGAACGTGGCGCCGGCGGTGTTGCCTTCGCCCAGCTTGCGGGTGGTTGCGCCGTCCCGGTTCACCACCAGCGCGGCGGCGTCCAGCTCATCCTGGTCGGTGATGGTGACGTAGGTGTAGGCCAGCGCCGAGCCGTCGGGCATCCAGTTGGTGATGGCGAAGACCAGTACGTCGCTCTTGCTCGCCAACTTGGTGGGGCTGCCGCCATCGGGCGCAATGAGGGAGAGCGACCACTCGGTGCTGCCCTTCGCCGGCGGTGTGACGTAGGCGATGACCCCGCCATCGGGCGACCATAGCGGCGATTGGCCCGATGCCAGCACCCGCGGCGGGCTGCTGGCATCGGCCGCCACCGTGGCCACGCTCACCGGTTCGGTGCGCACCTTCTGGTAGGTGAACGCAAGGCGTTGGCCGTCGGGCGACCAGCTCGGACGCGACTGCGCCAGCGACTGCGCCACAGTGACCGGGCCGGAGCCATCGGCGTTGGCGACGATCAGGTTTTGGCCTTGCACGTAGGCCAGCCGCGATCCGTCCGGCGACCATGCGGCGCCCGTGCCCTCGGTGGGCTTGCCGCCGAACGCGTGGATGGCGCCGTCGGCCTCATACACCTGGAGCAGGGTGCGGGTACCCTGGGACTGTGCGAAGGCGATGCGGCCGGTGGGCAGCTTCACTACGTTGCGGGCCTCGGTGGTGAAGCTCCATGCCGGGCTCCAGTCGGCCTGCAGTGCGGGCAGCGGGGCGTAGGGCCGCACCCGCCAGTGGTAGGTGGTGTTGCTGGTGAGCGCCGGGGTGATCCAGCTATCCAGCGGGTTGGTGATGCCTCCGTGCACCACGTTGTCCCACACGGGCGCGTCCTTCCCGAACTTCGGGTCGGTGCTCACCTGCACTTCGTACATGAACTGGCCCGGCGTGCTATCGCTCCACTGTAGCTGCTGTGGCAAACGGGCCACGGCGCCGCCATTGGCAGGCGACAGCAGCTTGACGCCATCGGACTTGGGCCGGGGGGTGGTGAAGGTCTGCCACGGCGTCCACGGTCCCCAGTTGGCGGAGCCAGGCGTCGTAGCGCCGGACGTGCCCGTGACCCGCACCCGCCAGATGTAGGGGGCGCCCGGCAACAGGTCGTAGCGCCCCTTGCCGAACTCGGGACCGAGGATGGTGTAGCTGTTGGTGACGGGCTTGATAGTGTTGACGCCGCGCCAGCCGGAGGAGAAGGCCGGACCGACCTGCAGGTTGACCTGTGCTGTCCCGGGCGGGTTTACCCAGTGCAGTGTCACGTCGGGCCCGGCGGTGGCGCCATCATCGGAGGGATCGGAGAGGAACGGCGCGAAGTTGTAGTCCTTGGTCACGCTGCGCAGGTCGTCGGTGCCCAACGGCGTGCGCTTGTAGCCCATCACCCACGGCTTCACCTGGGTGGCAATGTTGCTGTGGTAGATGGGCAACACCACCGCGTCGTCCAACAGCAACTGTTCGGCCTGGTGGTACAGGTCTACCCGCTTGCCGGGGTCGGCCTCGGCCTGCGCCTGCTCCACCAGCGCATCGAACTGCGGGTTTGCGTAGTGGATGCGGTTCTGGGTGCTCTTGCTTGAGAACAGATAGTAAAGAAAGTCCTCGGCATCCGGGTAGTCGGCGGCCCAGCCGCTGTAGAGCACCTGGATGGCGGGGGGCTTGGCATTGCCCTCGGCCGGTCGTGGGGCGTCGAACTTGACGCCAAGCTGCTTAGCCCAGTCGTCGACGATGAAGCTGAGTGGGCGGGGCAGCGACAGCGCGGTACGCACCTGCAGTGGATCGGGGCCGAGCTGTGCTTCGGCCAGCAGCGCCTTGGCCTTCTGAATATCCAGCGTGAACGGCGTGTAGGGCGCCAGAAAGCCTGGAGTGCCATCGGGCACGATGCCGCGCGCCGGGCGCTGGCCGAACTGGGTGATGGCGGCCCGCACCTTCGGCCAGTTCACGGCGTAGGCAAAGGCGCGCCGCACGCGCACGTCGTCGAACGGCTTGGCGGCGGTGTCGAAGGCAATGTAGGAGGTGTCGAGGTAAGGCGTGACCATCGCGTCGGGCGCTGCCTGGCCGCGGAACTCCGCGATATCGACGTTGCCGGTCTGGTACAGCGCGTCGGCGAAGAAGTCGCCTTCGACCATAATGACGCGGCTGATCTTGGCCGGCCCGCGATGGTAGGTATCATTGCGGAGCAGGAGCACGCCGCCGAGTCCCGACAGGGGGCTGCGTTTGAAGGGGCCGGTGCCATTCGCCGGGATGGCGGTGGGCTTGCCCGCCAGCTCCGCCTTATCCACCACAAACGCCACCGGGTAGGTGAGGCGTTCCGGCAGCAGCGTGTTGGGGCGCGCAAGCTTTAACCGCACCGTCTGCGGGTCGTCCACCACCACGCCGGTCACGCTGGGGGCATCGCCGGCGGTGCGGGCGATCAGGCCTTCGATGTCGCCCAGGTAGTCGGCCGCGATCGGCGATTTGGTCTTGGGGTCGGCGGCGCGTTCAATGGCGTATTTCACGTCGGCGGCGGTGACGGCGCGCCCGTCGTGAAAGCGGGCGTTGCTGCGGAGCTTGAAGGTGAACTCTTTGGCGTCGGGCGCCATGGCCCAGGACTGCGCCAGGTCGGGCTCGAGGGTCATGGCCGGACTCTGGGTCATAAGCCCGCCGAACACCTGCACCGCCACCCGGTGCGATCCGCCGTCGGTCACTTTGGCGGGGTCGAAGGTGACGGGGCCATCGGTTACCGCCATCACCAGTTCGCCGCCGGTTGCGGGTTCGATGGCCGCCACGAGTGCCGGCGCGCCAAACCAGGCGCCCAGGGCCAGCACCGTTCCAGTGACCGACGCCGATCCCAAACGCAGCGCGCGTTTCAGCCTACCCGACATGCGTACCTCCAACGTCTACCCGTGAAGTCTAGTATGCGGCGTCGCAGCGTGGCGTCAATGCGCCGGGAGCGGACGCCACGCGGTGGCTACGCGGTTGGCGCGCAATGGCGAGCGGGCTTCTGAAACGCCGGGGGATCGCACCGTGCACCGGCGGGTTCGCGGAAGGGGCAAACCCGAGACCCCCGCTACCGAGACCTGGACCGTTCGCTTTTGCGCGTTAGCTTGGTTGAACGGCCCGCTGGCGGCCCAGCGCCATTCCGAAACCGTATGGCGGGGAGTCCAGGCACGAAAGACCATTGACACCCATCGAAGACGCCACTACGCTGGCGTGGCTATGCACCAGGAACAGACCATTTGCGTGTCCAACACTCCGCTTATGCCGGGCGTCAACCTGATGTGGCTCAAGGCCCCGCTAATTGCCGGTGAGGCCCGCCCCGGCCAGTACATCTTCGCCCGCTGCTCACCCACCTTCGACCCGTACATGCGCCGGCCCATGAGCATTCACCGCATCGGCGCCGACGGTGAGGGCGACCACCCGGAGCACATCGCCATCCTCTATGGGGTGTCGGGCACCGGCACCGGCCTGCTGTCGCGGGTGGTGCCCGGCCAGATGGTGGACCTCGTGGGTCCATTGGGCAATGGGTTCGATATCTTCCCCGAGAGCAAGCACATTCTGCTGGTGGGCGGCGGGGTCGGCGCCTCGCCCTTGGTGGGCATGGCGTTCCGGCTGCTGGCCGAGGGGCGCGCAGTGACGCTGGTGGAGGGCGCGCGCACCACGTCGGCGCTCTTCCCGGCCGACTACCTGCCGGCCGCTCTGAAGCGCGACCTGGTGACGGTGGACGGCAGCTCCGGCCGCAAGGGCCTGGTGACCGAGCCGGTGCCCGAGCACTGGGAGTGGGCAGACCAGGTGTTCTGCTGTGGGCCGTTCGCCATGTATAACCCGCTGGCCAAGATGCTGCAGGGCCTGCAGCCCGCCCGCTCGGTCCAATGCCTCATCGACACGCCGATTGCGTGCGGTGTGGGGGCCTGCGACGCCTGCACGGTGGAGACACCACACGGCCTGAAGCAGGCTTGCTGCGACGGCCCGCGCTTCGAACTGTTCGACGTCGCACAGGTCTGACGCTGGGGGCGTTCAAGCCCTCAGTTAGCAAACGGCCAGCAGTCCGTGTCATTCTGAGGCGTCCGACGCCGAAGAATCTGGCGGGGGGGCGACTCGTGGGCAATACACGCGGGGGTTGCCCGTTAGCGCCGTGGTCTTTGATGTCTGGGCCGGGGCTGCAGGATGGATCCCGTCACGGCGTATCCCACCCGCCCGCCCTCCAACACTCCTTACCGAGGGGACACCCCTCGGACTCCCTGGCAAGGAGGGCTGGCCGCCCTCCCTGCACTCACCCGCTGCGAACGCCCCAAGGCCCGACGGTTCCCCCTGCGCCAATGAATCATAGCCTCCCTCTCAGAATGACACGGTGGTGGCGGTGGCGGTGCCCAGGTGGCGGGGCGGCGACACCGGGCGGCGCTAGGGCGCAGCCTTGATGCTGCCGAGGTGCGTCCAGGTGCCGGTGATGGAACCGGGGAAGGTGTAGCCGGCTACGATCTTGGGGTTGACGGCGACCTCGGTGGGGAGCCAGAACAACGGGATGGCCTGGAAGTTGTTGAACCACAGGTCGCCGGCCTGCCGCCACAGTTCGGTCTGCTTCGCTTCGTCGAGGGTGTTGCCCACGTCGTTCGCAAGCTTGTCGGCGGGCACCATTTCGTAGCCGGAGCCGCGGATACCGGAGGTGCTGCCGTAGTTGGTGGCGCCGGTCGACTGGTCGGAGCTGGTGCTGTTGATGATGACGTTATTGGTGTACTTGAACTGCCGGGAGCCGGTGGAGATGGTCGCCGGGTCGATCTGTTGCAGGTCGACCTGCACGCCGATCGCCTTCCAGTTGGCGGCGATCGCCTCCGCCAGGTCTTGCGCGCCGGCGTACCCCGAGGCGGGCACCAGAAAGATGCTGGTCTTCATAGGGTTGGCGGTGGTGAAGCCGGCATCGGTCAGGAGCTGCTTCGCCTTGGCTTGGTCGTAGCCGTACTGGTCCTGGAAGCGCTTCTCCCAGTCGGGGTTCCAACCGTCGCGGATGGGCAGGTAGTGGTTGAGCACCATGTTGGTGGCCTTGCCGCCGAAGAAGGCCTTGTTGAGCGCCGCGCGGTCGATGGCTTTGCTGAGCGCCTGCCGCGCCAACGGGTTCATCAGCGGGCTATCGGGGAACATCCAGCCCTTGGACGCGTCGTTGAGGTCGTTGGGGTAGCAGCAGTAGAAGCTCATGAAGGTGCGCAGGCCCAGCACCTTGCCGGGGGTCACCTTCATGCTCTGCTTCTCGGCCGTGGCCAGCAGGTCCTGCGGCAGGTTGGCCAGATGTACCTCGCCGGCCAGCAGCGCCGCCATGCGGGTCGAAGCCTCTTTCATCCACCGCCACTCGAACTCCGGGAAGTCGGGGGCGCCCTTCCAGTGCTGGAATGGCACGCGTTCGAACCGCAGGTAGCTGCCCGCTGCGGCCGCCTGGAACTGGTACTGGCCGGTGCCGGCCAGCGGCTCCTTGGCGCCCGCCACCGGCAGGCCGTTCTTATCGAAGTCGGCCTTGCTGAAGACCTCCATGATGCCGCGCTGCTCGGAGATGCTGTTCAGGAAGTTGCCGTCGGGCCGCTTCAGGTGGTAGACCGCCTCGTTGTCGTTCACCGTCTCAATGCTCTCGACCACCCGCCGCCAGTAGATGGAGGGGCTGTTCTGGATCTCCTCGCGGATGCGCGCCTGCCAGGTGGGCGTGAGGTCCTTGGCCGTGAACGTGCCGGCGCCCTTCTGGAACTGCACGTCCTTGCGGAGTTGGAAGCGGATGGACTTGCCGTCCGGTTCCACCTTCCACGCGGTGGCCAGCTCCGGCCGGAACTTGCCGTCGTCGGGGTTCACGCCGATGAGGTACTCATACATCGCCCGCATGGGCCACAGGTCGGGGCCCGACATGGCGTACACATCGTAGGTATCGAGGCGGGACGGCTCGGTGGCGAACACCACCCGGTTGACCTTGGGCTTTACCGGGCCATCGGCAGTGCCGGCGGGCGCGGCGGCGGGGGGCTGCGACGCACTGCAGGCCACCCCGGCCAGCAGGGTGAGCGGCGCCAGCAGCGCCAGCAGACGGGAGCGGAAGGACATCACGCGCATGAACACGGACCTCACAACATTTTGGGATAGACGCCGGGCTGCGGCGAGCTGCCTTCGCGCACCGCCTCCACCCAATGTACCCCCGCGGGGGCGAACACGTTGGTAGCGTTCACCTGGTAGGCCCCCGGTGTGAGCGCACCGGTCGGCGGGACACCGGCCGACTGCAGGGCCTTACAGGCCTTCAGCAGGCAGCGGCGGGCGGCAATGACGCCGATGTCGGTGGTGCCCAGGTGCTCCCGGTCGCGGGTGTACACGGTGCCCATGCTCTCGGTCATGGCCTGGTCCTCGGTGCCGGCGTCGGTCATGCCGCTGTAGCGGCGGGTGCGCTGCAATTCGCGGTCGACGAAGTAGTCGTTGTCGCGGGTGGCGCGGGTGCGGAACGGGCTGCCCGGCAGGGCCGAGGCAGGTTCGTACTCGTCGCCGCCCAGGAAGCCGTTGCTGTTCACGTCGGTGTAGCGCTGCTTGTACTTGGGGCTCTCGCGAATGGGCATCACCGGGTCACACTCGGTGGTGAAGCGCATGACGTTGTGGTCGTCCATAGGCACCCAGCCGCTCCAGCGCAAGATCGGGTTCGCCCCGCTATCCACCGGCGCCATGGTGTAGCACGGCATCAGGAAGATGTTGGTGCGGAGGAAGTCCTCGGCCTCGGTGTGGTGGCGGCTGCTGCCGATGAGCACGCCGTAGTCGGTATCCACGATATGCGAACGGGGGTGGCGGTCCCGGTTCATGATCTGGTTGGGCACGCCACGGATGTTGCCGGGGTCGAGGTAGCTGTGCAGGAAGGCGGCATGACTGGGGTCGATGCCACCCTCCAGCGCCTGCATGTAGTTGGACGACTGGTGCCGCTTCCAGGCAACGGTGTGCTCGGCCGGGAGCTGGTTAGACAGGAAACCGGGCAGCTCCGGCAGGTGCTCGGCCAGACCCATGTACACCCAGATGATGCCGCCATGCTCGCGGGCCGGATAGGCGGTGGCGTGGATCTTGTGCTTGAAGTTGCTCTCGGCGGGCTCGTTCGGCATGTCGGTGCAGTTGCCGTCCATGTCGAACTTCCAGCCGTGGTACACGCAGCGCAGCCCATCCTCTTCGTTGCGGCCGAAGAACATGCTGGCGCCGCGGTGCGGGCAGGCCTGCGCCAGCACACCCACCCGGCCACTGGTGTCGCGATAGGCCACCAGTTCCTCGCCCAGCAGGCGAAAGCGGATGGGCGGGCAGTCGGGGGCGGGCAGCTCCCACGGCAGCAGGCCGGGCAACCAGAAGCGGCGCATCATGTCGCCCATCGGCGTGCCGGAGCCGACCTGAGTGAGCATGTGGTTGTCGTTGGGGCTGAGCATTGGCGGGCTCCTTCGGTTGAGGGTGGCGGCAGGGCGGGGCCGCGGGCATGAGCGTGTGCTTGAGCCTAGGCTTTTGGGCGTGTGAGTGTCAATTCTGGCCCCCGCCCCCGCCAACCTACACTACCGGCGAGAGACCGCCGTCGAAGTTGATGGAGGCGCCGGTGATGAAGCCGGCGCGGCCGGACGCCAGGAACACGATCAGGTCGCCGGCTTCGTCGGGGTTGCCCAGGCGGCCCACCGGCAGGTTCTTGCCCATGGCGTCGAACGCCTCTTCCAGCGAGAGGTTGGGGTGCTGGCGTTGGGCGCTGCGGGCAATCTGGCCGCTGCGCACGAGGCCGATACACACCGTGTTCACCAGAATGTGCTCCTTGGCCAGCTCCTTTGAGAGGGCCTTGGTCATGGCCAAACCGGCCGCCCGGGTGACCGAGCTGGGCATGGAGTTGGCGCCGGGCGCCTTGCCGCCCACGGTGGTGATGTTGATGATGCGGCCGCCGCCCCGGGCGCGCATGGAGGGAATGGCGGCGCGGCTGGTGCGCACGGCCGAGAACAGCTTGAGCTGGATGTCGGCCATCCAGCCCTCGTCGGTGATGCTCTCGAACGGCATGGCCGCCGAAGCGCCGGCGTTGTTCACCAGCACGTCGATGCCGCCGAACTGGGCGATGACCTGCTCGATGAACGCCTCGATCTGGCCGGCGTTGGTGACGTCGGTGGGTATGGCGATGACCTCGCCGCTGCCCGCCGCCCGCACCTCGTCGGCCGCGGCCTGCAACACGTCGGGCCGGCGGGCGCAGATGGCCACCTTAGCCCCCTCGCGGGCGAACGCGATGGCGGTGGCCTTGCCGATGCCCTCGCTGCCGCCGGTCACAACGGCGACCTTACCGGTCAGTCCAAAATCCATGGGTGTGTGTCCTCCGTAGTTCAGTGCACGCGAGCCGCCGCCCGGCTCCCAAAGCGCCGTCTATTCTGGATCGTGCACCGTTTCCGGACAAGCGGCGTACCAACTCCCAACCCGCTGACGCCCCTCGCTCACCGGTGTGGAGCGAGCAAGGGAGTGCAGAGAGGGCGGCCGCCCCTCTTTGCCAGGGGGTTTGTGGGACTGGCGGAACGCGCCCCTTTTTGGGGACCGGCACGCCTGCGGTGGTTTAGATGCGATTGCCCTGAGGGGAGGGGCTAAGCGCCGTTGGCATGCCGCGATGGGAGCACCTGCGAAGGTCAGGCAGTCTGGGTCGCTGGTTCCGAAACGCGCACCTCGACCTCACGCGCCGGCTTGGACGGGCCGCGGGAGTCATCGCGCATCAGGGCTAACAGCGCGCCGCCGAACATGAGCGCCCCGGCCAGCAGTCCAGCGCCCTGCACCACCTGCACATAGGTCTCCGGCGTAGCCTTGGCGGTGGCGGACCCCAGCACGAAGGTGGCGACGCCGGACGCCAGCACCGACCCCACCGAGTGGCCCAGGTTGCGGGTGGTCTGCTCGAAGCCCGCGGCCATGGCCAACTGGTCCGAACGCACCGTGCCCATGATGGCGGACACATTGGGGGTGATGAACAGGCCCAGCGACAGCCCCGCCAGCACCATGCGGCCCATCACGTCGATCATGCCCGAGTCGGCGCTGAGCCCCTGGTACGAGAACAGCAGCACGGCCCCCAGCAGCATGGCGGACGCACACGGCAGGCGCGAGCCCCAGCGGTCGTACGCCCACCCGCTGGGGATGGCCACCAGGTTCATGGCGATGGACATGGGTACCAGGAACAGGGCCACCGACAGCGGCGAGTAACCCAGTGCGTTCTGCAGGTAGAACGGCATCAGGAAGCCCACCATCAGCATGGTCATGTGGGCCAGGCTATTGGTGATGGCTCCCGTAGTGAAGGTGACACTGCGGAACAGGTCCAACGGCAGGATGGGGTAGCGGGTGCGGCGCGCGTGGTAGACGTAGGTGGCCAGCGCCCCGGCCGACACCAGCACCAGCGGCGCCACATGCACCAGCGTGTGCTGGAACTCCCAGCCCGCCTCTTGCCCGTGGCCGGCGCCCACCACCAGGCCGCCGAAGCCGAACATCAGCAGCGTCGCGCCCACCGCGTCGAACGGGCGGGCATCGGGCCGCTTGACGGCCGGCAGGCGGGTCGCCAGGGCGAACGCAAGCACAGTCGGGATGATCGCCACCAGGAAGGGCGCGAACCACGGCGCGAACTGCACTAGCGCGCCGTAGGTGGGCTGGCCGATGCCGTTGGCCAGGTAGCTGCCCAGGAACGTGATGCCCAGCGCCTTGCCCCGCTGCGATGGCGGCAGTGCAGCGGTGGCAATGGCGGGTACCGTCACCGACACCATACCGGCCCCGACGCCCTGGATGACCCGTAAGAACACGAAGAACTCCAGGTTGCCCGAGAGCGGTGTGGCCGCCAGGCTGGCCAGCAGGATGGCGAACCCGGCCATCAGCACCCGCTGCCGCCCAACCAGGTCGCCGATGGAGCCCACCGGCAGCATGGTGGCCGCCAGTGCCACAAAGTGCCCGGTGATGGCCCACTGCGCCGTCGGCAGCTCCACCGCGAACGTCTTGGCGATGGTGGGCATGATGACCGACACCGGGATGGTGACCAGGTTGCCGGCGAACATGCTGAGCGCACAGGTGAACAGTACCAGCCAGACTTTGGTGGCGGGCGCGGCGGCTGAGGTCTGGGCTGGGGCGGAAGCGGTGGCGGTCATAGGCGCCTCTGGGGTGGGTCCTACCGGGGCGGCCTCAATCGTTGAGGGAAGCCAACGATTGAGGCTACTGAATGGGCGGTGCAAGCACTGTAGCAAACGCTTACCGCAGTAGGCAAATGCAGGCGGCGAGCGATCAGGGCTATCGCATCTATGATGCACTCAGCGTCCCCTCGCGTCCCGCTCCCAACACCCGGCCCGCCGTTCACGGCGGCGGCCTCATCTACCGCCGCACCACCCCTGGAGACTCGCCAACCGGCCGCACGGCGTGTAGCATGCTGGCATGGAATTTAACGTGACGGTGCGGCCGGCGGCGGGTGGTGGCTACCGCGCGACCTGCGACGAAGTGCGAGCGTTCTCGGCAGAAGGGCCGGACGCTGAAAGCTGCAACGAGGCCGTGCTCGCCGAGTTGCTGATAGTGGCCACCGAGGAGTTGACGGACGCCCTGACGCTGAACTGGGACCTGCGCATCAAGGTGGCGTACGTAGACGTGCCGCCGGAGGTCTCGAGTACTTATAACTGGGAACTGGTGATGCCCCGCCACGACCACGACCAGGCCGGTGCCTACTAGTGGGGCACTTGTCTCCGTCGTAGTTACTACGGCACGAACAGGTCCAGCAGGCCGTCCACAGTGTCGGTGGGCTTCAAGGCCCGGAGGGCAGCGAGCGCCCGGCCGGCCCCGGCGGCGCCCAGATGGCCGCGGCTCAGGCTGCGGAACTTGGTATCGACGTCGGCGTCGCTCATGGGGTTACGGTTGTGGCCCTTGGGGTAGGGCGTGCGCTCCACCAGCCGCTGCCCACTGGTGGTCACCACCTCCACCTCTGACATCAGCGTGTGCGGATAGCCCGCCGTGAACTCCGGGTTCTCGGTGACGGTGATCTTGGCCATCAGCGGCCGCAGCGCGGGGTCGGTGATGCGGGCCTGGGTGAAGCTGGCGGGGCCGAGGTCGCCGTCGGTGAGCGCAGCGGCCAGCATGTAGGGCAGGCTGTGGTCGGCGGTCTCGCGGGTCTGCGGGTCCCACTTCATGGCCCCGCTGCCGATCTCGCCATACGCCATGGTGTAGATCTGCACGTTGATGGCGGCCACCTGATCGGCGGGGGCCTGCTCGCGCATTTTCAGAATGACGGTGACCGGGCCCTGGGCGTGGAACTCGGCCGGCAGGTACTTATAGTTGCTGCGCTCCACCGCCCACGGCCCCTCCGCCGGGCCCAGCGGCGGCAGCGTGAACTCGCCGCTGACGGTTTGCCACAGGCCGTCAGCACCCTCGTAGGCCGCGGTAGGGCCGGTCATGCCCTCGCGGGCCAGCCGGGCGGCGAACAGCCCGCCCTGCGCCGCCGCGGCGGTGGCCGCGCCCTTCCACATCGAGAGCACCCCCGCCCGCGTCTGACGGGTGGCGACGTAGGCCGTCTGGGCAATGCTGATGGCCTCGCCGATCTGGCGTGCGTCCAAGCCCAGCAGCCGGCCGGCGGCGGCGGCGACCGCCGGGGCCACCACCACGCCCTGGTCCCAGCCGCGGTCGCGCAGCGGTATCACCTCAGCCAGCGCCCCGAACACCTCGTAGCCGATGTTGAGCGCCACCAGCAGGTCGCCGGCGGCGGCGCCCCGCATGGACGCAGCGGCCAGCAGGGCGCCCAGCACGTCGCTGGGGTGGCCGCTGCCGCGCTCGCCCTGGTACTGGTCGTTGGCGTCCAAGTAGCGGATGGCGGCGGTGTTGGCGAAGGTGGCCAGTTCGGGCGTCGTGCTGGCCGCCGTGCCCAGCACCCGCGCCGGCGGAGTGCTGGTGGCGGTGGCGGCCAGCTTGCGGGCGATCTCGCCGGGCTCGCTGGCGAACCCGCCCATGCCGCAGCCCAGCGCGTCGATGAGGCGGTTGCGGGTGGCCGCTACGACGCGGGGCGACAGGTCGCTGAACTCGAGCGATGCGGCGAACCCGGCCATGGCGGTGGTGGTGCGGTCCATTGGGTGGCTCCTTATGCTCTTTAGGTGTTCTCGGCGCGTTGGGTTCGTTCGAGCGGCACGTGTTTACGACGGCCAGACACCGCCCTACGCTACCTGGCGACCGGCTAGTGCGGCTGCACCTCGCGGCGGCCGGGCGGCGGCGTCTGCACCAGCACCAGGCGGTCGAGGCCGGCCAGGTCTTTCTTGGTGCGCACATGGGCGTCGGGGAACGCCTCCTGGGCCAGCGCCTCCACCGCGCTCGCCTGGCCGGAGCCGATCTCCAGCAGCACGGCGCCGCCCACGTTCAGGTGGTCGGGGGCCTGGCCTAAGAGCCGCCGGATGACGTCGAGGCCCTCTGGACCGCCGCACAACGCGTCGAACGGCTCGAAGGCCAACTCCACCTGGGTGGCGCCGCACCACAGCGGCATCTGGTCCTCCCGCACGTACGGCAGGTTCGCCACAATCAGGTCGGCTTTGACGGCCAACGAGAGCAGCAGGTCGCCCTCCAGGAACATGACGCGGCCCGCCACGCCCAGCGCCTGTGCATTGGCCCGCGCCACCTCCAGCGCTCCGCCCGACACGTCGATGGCGTAGACCTGGGCGCCGGGGAAGTTGCGGGCGATGCTCACCGCGATGACCCCCGACCCGGTGCCCACGTCGGCTACCGCCAGCCGCAGCCCGGAGCGGGCGCGCAACCACGCCAGCGCCTCGTCCACCAGCAGCTCGGTCTCCGGCCGCGGGATGAGCACCCGCGGGTCGACGGCAAAGTCTAGCCCGTAGAACTCGCGGTGGCCAGCGATGTAGGCCAGTGGTTCGCCGGTGAGGCGGCGGGCGGTGAGGGCGCCAACGGCTGCTGCGGCCTCGTCAGCGACCGGGTCGGTGCGGCGCGCGAACAGTTCGGCGCGGGTGAGGCCCAGGTGGTGGCGCACCAGCACCTCGGCCTCGAGGGCGGCCTCATCGTTGCCGTTGTCTTCCAACGCCCGACGCGTGACGGCCAGCAGGTTACCGATGGTCATGCTGGTAGCATAGCGCAGCGCGCGTCGGGTGGGCGAAGGATGCGCCCCCGTCACGCCGTATCCCACCCGCCCGCCCTCCAAAACTCCTTTCGGAAGGAACCGAGGGGACCCCCCTCGGACTCCCCGGCAAGGAGGGCTTGTGGCCCTCCCTGCACTCGCCTGCGCGCGGTACGCGCTTACCGTGCCGCCTTGATGTTCGCCACGTGGGTCCAGGCGCCGGTGATGCCGCCGGGGAAGGTGTAGCCGGCCACCACCTGCGGGTTGACGGTGGACTCAACGGGGATCCAGGCCAGCGGGATCTCGCGGTGCTGGGTGAACAGCGCCTCGCCGATGTCGCGCCACAGCTTCTCCTGGGCGGTCTCGTCCAGCGTCACCTTGATCTTGTTGAGCAGCTTGTCGGCCTCCGGTACTTCCATGCCGGTGCCCACGTAGGTGCTGGCGGCACTGCCGTAGCTGGTGATGCCGGTCCAGGTGTCGGCTGCGGTGCCGCCCAGCACCAGGTGGTTGAACATGCCCTGCGTCTGTGTGAGCTGGGTGCGCCGCGCCGTGTCGATGGTGGCGTAGTTCACCTTCACGCCCACGGCCCGCCACATGCCCGCAATGGCCTCCATCATGTCGTCGCCGCCCGAGTAACCATACCCCTCGGTGGGGAACACGATGTTGGTCTCCATGGGCTTGGCGGCCGAGTAGCCGGCGTCGGCCAGCAGCTTCTTGGCGGCCTCGGGGTCGTAGCCGTACTCGGCGGGGTAGCGCTTCTCCCAGGTGGGGTCCCAGCCCTGGCGGGTCGGGTGGAAGTGGGCGTTATACATCACTTCGCCCTGGCCCCGGAAGAACGACTTGTTGATCTGCGCTAGGTCGATGGCCTTGGCGAGCGCCTTGCGCACCCGCACGTCGGCCAGCGGGCTGTCAGGGTGCTGCCAGCCGCTGTCCAGGTCGTTGCGGTCCTTCAGGTGGCAGCAGTAAATCTTGATGAACGAGCGCAGGCCCGGCACCTTGCCCGCCAGCAGCGTGTAGCCGCGGCTCTGCGCCTGCAGCTTCAGGTCGTCGGGCAGCTCGGCCATGTGCACCTCGTTGGCCAGCAGGCTGGCCATGCGGGTGGACGCCTCCTTCATGAACCGGAACTCGAACTCGGGGAAGTCGGCCCGCACGTTCCAGTGCTGGTAGGGCACTCGCTCGTAGCGGATGTACTGGCCCTCGGCCCGCTCCTTGAACTGGTAGGGGCCGGTGCCGGCGGCAGGGCCGGTCTGGTAGTTGGGCACGCCCAGCTCAGCGAAGTGCTTGGCGTTCAGCATGTAGAAGATGCCGCGCTGCTCGCTGATGGTGAGCATGAAGGTACCGTCGGGCGCCTTCAGCTTCATCAGCACCTCATTCGGGCCGGTCTTTTCGATGCTGTCGATAAGGGGCAGCAGCGCGCCGCGGATGTTGCTGGAGGGGTTGATGCCCTCGATGGCGGCGTCGCGTGTCTCCAGCTTGAAGGTGTCGATCAGCGCTTCGGGGCCGAACTCGCCCTTGTCCTGGTGGAACTTCACGCCGGGGCGCAGGGTGAACTTGAACGACTGGCCGTCGGGCTGCAGCTCCCACTTGGTGGCGAGTTGGGGTATGTACTTGCCGCTGGCAGGGTCGACGCCCACCAGGAACTCGTAGAAGGGGCGGTACACCCAGTTGGTGGGGCCGCGCTGGCCGCGCGGGTCGTTGCTCTCGGTGGAGGGTGGGGTGACGGCCATGACCATGCGGCGGACCTTGGGGTCGGCGGTGGCATTGGCCCCCGCATCGCCGGTGGTGGCGGCCGGGCCGGTGGCCGGGCTAGACGGCGCGCTGCATCCGGCGAGCAGGAGTGCGCTTGTGAGCCCGACGATGGTGAGGAAGGCGGTGTGAAGCTTCACGGTGGTGTCCTCTTCGGTTCTTGATATCCCGCTCGTGGTCAGAGACTCGTGACGTGGGGTTACCCGCAACCCGTTCGTGGTGAGCTTGTCGAAGGGCAGGACCCAGACCTGCCTGCGGGCTCTAGCCCAGGTGCTCCACCCAGGCCCGTGGTTCGACAAGCTCACCACGAACGGAACCACACACACACTAGGTGTCGCAGACCACTAGGCCCGATGCTAGGGGCGTGGTGCGCGCTGACGCGTTGAGGCGGCTGCCGGAGTGGCAGCCGCCTCTCTGTCGTTCTATTTTACGCACCGTTTGGGGTCTAGACGGGCGCCCTCACGGTTTCCTCACTATGGCCGGCGCGAGCAGCGGTGCTGTCTGAGCCGGTCGAAGCCCGCCGTGCCCTACTCGACGGTGGGCAGGATGCTGACGTGGATGGCGCCCGGCGCGCCCCGGCCCGCCACGGCTTCGATGGCCTCGAACGCCCGGTTCATCGGGAAGGTGTGGGTGGAGATGTCCTCCATCGGCAGGTTGCCGTTGGCGATGAAGTCGATGGCCATCTCGACCGACTTGTAGGAGTGGCCGTTGGCCTGCTTGATCACCAGCTTGCGGCGGCCAAAGGTGCCGACGTCGATCGTCTCCTTGCCGGCCGCGGCCAGCACGATGTTGCAGCGCTTGGCCGCCACGCTAATGGAGTCGGCCACGGTGGTCTTGCCGCCGCCGGTCACGTTCACCACCACGTTCACGCCCTCGCCGCCGGTCGCATCCATGACGCGGGCCTTGAAGTCCTCGGTCTGCACGTCGATGGTGTGGGTGGCGCCCAGCTTGCGGGCGATCTCCAGCCGGCGGGTGTCGCCGCTGAGCCCGGTGACGATGATGGTGCTGGCGCCGGCCGCCTTGGCCGCGATGACGCAGGCCAGGCCCTGCTGGCCGGGGCCCTGCACCAGAATGGCGTCGCCCAGGTTCACTTCGCCGTAGCGGTAGGCCCACTCCACGCCGTTCGAGAACGGCAGGAAGGCCGCGGCGTGCGGCGCCGGGATGTTCGACGGCATCCGGTGCACCACCGCATCGGGGTGAATGTACATGTACTCACTGTAGCCGCCCCACAGCGAGGGGAAGATGTCGATGCCGGTGGAGCCGTACCACAGGCGCGGGCCCTCACCGGCGATGTCGGTCTGCGGGCAGAAGCGGTAGTCGTCGGAGCGGCACCACTCGCACTTGCCGCAGGGTACGTACTCCTCCAGCGCTACCCGGTCGCCCTCCTTCACCTTCCATTTGCGGGCGGCGTCGGCACCCAGCTTGGCCACGATGCCCACGTTCTCGTGTCCCAGGATCTTGGGGCCCTGGCCCATGCGCTCCGAACCGTGGATGTCGCTGCCGCAGATGCCGCACGCCTCGATCTTCAGCAGGCCGCCATCGATGGGGACATCGGGCAGGTCGAACTCGCGCACCTCGAACTTGTGGGGGGCCACCAACACGGCCGCCAGCGATTTCTGTGCCATTGCGTTACTCCTTCTGGGGATATCAGTCTACGTGGCTTCCCGCCACACCGAATCGCGACTACTGTACAGCGCGCCGCCGCCGAAGCAAACCACCTGGAGGGTGGGGTGGGGTGGGGTGTTGTGCGTACCACGGATGGCGAAAGCCTCGTCGCCCCCCCCCCACACGCATGTCGTGCTGAGGAGTCCTACGACGAAGCACCCCTTTCCACGCCGCGCTGGGCACACGGGCAACTGGCAGAGAGGGATGCTTCGCCTCGGAGGCTCAGTATGACATGCGATTGGGGGTCGCTCTTTGTGCTCCGGTGCCCAGGCCGCTACGCCGAACCGGGGCTGCTCCTGGTACCGAGCGCCGGGCGCACCAGCCCATCCGCCATCGCAACCCCCACACGCATGTCGTGCTGAGGAGTCCTACGACGAAGCACCCCTTCCCCGCCGCGCTGGGCACACGGGCAACTGGCAGAGAGGGATGCTTCGCCTCGGAGGCTCAGCATGACATGCGTTTGGTGGTTAGGTCGGCCTGCGGCGCCGTCGTTGCTGGGCTAGCGGCGGGGGACGAGCCCCCGCCCTACGAGCCGCGTTTTAGCGCGACCGCTCCCGTTCTCGCTCGCGGTCGGCCTCTTGCTTCTGACGCAGCAGCGCTGGCCGCACCTTGTAGTACAGGTACGGGAACTCGTCCTTGGCCATCGCCTCGAAGAAGTAGCGGATGCCGGGCGCGACCCGCACCTGGATCGACGGGACGTCGCTGGTGTTGACGTGCTGGTGCTTGGTCTGCGGCCCCTGCACCTGGAAGCAGGTCCCCGGTTTCCAGGGCACCTGCTCGCCGTCCACCACGCTGTAGCCCTCGCCCTGGATGATGTACAGGTGGGCTTCCATGTGGGCGTGGGTGCCGCCCTCATCGTGGGGCACGTTGATGAGGTAGCTGCTAATCTCCTGCTCGTAGGGGTGGAAGCCGTTGACGTCCTTGCCCACGTGCATGAACTCGGTGAGGCCGGCGTTGTGCAGGCCGGCGCGAATGCCCATCATGCCCTCGATGGTGCCCAGCACCAGCGGCTTGTCGGGGTCGATCTCGGGGATGTCGGCGGCCGCCAGGCCGGGGCCGCCCTCGCCGCCGCCACGCTTCGGCGCGTCGGTGATGCTCAGCACGATGCGGCGGCCCTTGTCGTCGTAGCCGTTGGCCGAGACCGGCACGCTCGGCATGCTGGTGTTCTTGCCCCAGTTCTCGTACTGGGTGAAGCGGGCCATGCCGCACCAGAACTCCAGGTGCGGCGAGAGCACGCTGAAGTAGCGCACTGGTGTGTCGCCGGTGTTCCAGTGCTGATGCACCGCGCCGAAGGGAATGACCATGGTGGCAAACTGCTGCCAGTCGTAGCGCACGCCGTTCACGATGGAGAAGCCAGACCCCTGCACGATGTGGATGGCCTCCTCACCGTGCTTGTGCATGCCGGTGTGGGCGCCCACGGGGATCTCCGAGATCATGCTGGTGGTGCCCCAGGTGCGGAACCCCGTCTCGGGCGAGACCAGCAGCCCGCTCTTGGCGTCCTGCTGCGTCTCCACCCACTCGACCTCCTCCTCGTGGATCCACTTGCGGGAGTTGCGGAACTCCTCACGCGACTTCTCCCACATGTTCAGCCAGTCGTCGTAGTACGTTGGCACGTCGTGTCCTTTCTCTGCGGAAACCGCCGCAGACCGGTTATTTTGGCGATTTTCAGGTTCTCCCCCCTGCCTAGGGGGGAGCTAGAGGGGGTGAGCCTTGGCGGTTCAAACGCGAAGTTGGCGGAACTTCTACCCTCCCCTAACCCCTCCCTGCAAGGGAGGGGAATCGAGAGAACGCTACCCCTGCCGCAGGCGGGGGTCCAAGATATCGCGCAGGGCGTCGCCCAGCACGTTGAAGGCCAGGATAAGCACGGTGATGGCGAGGCCGGGCGCCAGTGACAGCCAGATCGCTGTGGTCAGGTAGAACCGGCCGGTGCCGCTCAGCATGCCACCCCAGGTGGGGGTCGGTGGCGGCACGCCCAGGCCCAGAAAGCTCAGGCTGCTCTCGGCCAGAATCGCAGTGCCCAAACTGCCCGACACGATGATGATGAACGGCGCCATGCAGTTGGGCAGCACGTGCTGCATCATCACCCGCAGGTCGCTGGCGCCAATCGCACGCGCGCCGTCGATGTACTGGTTGCGCAGCACGCTGAGCGCTTGGCTGCGGATGACGCGGATGGCCGACGGGATGAGGGTGATGGCGATGGCCATCACCACGTTCCACAGCGACGGTCCCAGCACCGCCACCACGGCCATGGCCAGCACCAGCACCGGCATCGCCAGCAGCACGTCGGTGATCCACTGGATGACCCGGTCGACGATGGTGCCCTGGTAAAAGGCGGACAGTACACCCAGCACCGTACCGATGGCCTTGCCGACACCCACACTGAGCAACGCCACCGCAATACTGATCTGCCCGCCGTACAGGATGCGGCTCAGCACGTCGCGGCCCAGCGGGTCGGTGCCCAGCCAGTGGCTGGCGCTGGGCGGGGCCACGTTGGGGCCGGTGGCCAGTTCCACCGGGTCGTAGGGCGCGAGCACCGGCGCCAGCACGGCGGCGGCGGCGAAGAAGATGATGACTGCCACGGCGACCGCTCCCAGTGGCTTGCGGCGGGCGAAGCCCGTCAGGGCCGAAAGGCCGCCGGACTCGGATCGTGGATGGACCGGAATGAGGAGGGCTTGCTCGCGGGCCATGGGTTAGCGGTACCTGATGCGCGGGTCGAGCACGCCATACAGCAGGTCGACCCCGATGTTGATGAGCACGAAGAAGAAGGCGAAGAAGAGGATGTTGGCCTGCAGTTGGGCATAATCGCGCTGGAAGATCGCCTCTGTCGTCAAGCGGCCGATGCCCGGCAGGCTGAAGATGGTCTCCATGATGACGGTGCCGCCCAGCAGCCGGCCGAGCTGCAGCCCCACGATGGTGACCACCGGGATCAGGGCGTTCTTCAGTGCATGCCCGGTGATGACGCTGCGTTCGAGCAGGCCCTTGGCGCGGGCGGTGCGCACATAGTCCTGCCGCACCACCTCCAGCATCTGCGCCCGGCTGATGCGCGCGATGCTGCCCATCTGGTGGCTGGCGAGCACCAGCGCCGGGATGATGAACTGCTGCAGGTTGTTCCAGGGGTTTTCGAAGAACGAGACGTACCCCAGCGGCGCCGAGTACTTGAAGGTGAGCGCCAGGAAGATGATCACCAGCGTGCCCAACCAGAACTCGGGAATGCCGATGCCCAGGATCGCGATCACGCGCACCACGTGGTCGAACGGCTTGTCCTGCTTCATGGCGGCGATGGCGCCCACCGGCAGGCCGATGGCCACGGCGATGATGAGCGAGATGAACGCCAGCTCGAAGGTGACGGGCCAGCGCTTCAGCAGCTCGCCCACCACCGGGTCCTTGGCCCGCAGCGACACGCCGAGGTCGCCCTGCACCAGGTGCGTCATCCACGTGAAGTACTGCTCGTACATCGGCTTGTTGAGGCCGAGTTCGTCGCGCAGGGCCTGGATGGCCTCGGGGGTGGCCTGGTCGCCCAACGTCAGGCTGGCCACGTCGCCCGGCACCACGCGGATCAGCACGAACACCAGGGTGGCCACCCCGAACACTGCGGTGAGCCCCCACAGGAGCCGGCGGATGACGTAGAGCTGCATCGTTAGTGGTTCATCTGTTGGTTAGACGTCACGGCCAAGATAGGGCTCGCGGGATGGATCCGGCCACGCCGTCTCCCGCCCGCCCACCCTCAAAACTCCTTACCGAGGGGACATCCTTCGTCAAGCTCAGGACGGCGCCCTCGGACACCCCGGCAAGGAGGGCTGGCCGCCCTCCCTGCACTCGCCCGCTGCACACGCCCCGGCGGTGCAACACTTCAGTACACCGCCATTCGATCGCACGTCTCTGGACGAAGCGGGTCAACGTTCTACGGCTGGGGCAGACACTAGGCGAGGGCTGGCCCCCCGCCCCAGCGCTTGCTGCAATGCCACCCCTGCTACTTGTCGAGCCACGCCTCCATGTACTTCAGGCCCATGCCCCAGTACATATGCGGGTAGTAGCCCTTCAGGTACGGCCGCCAGTAGTAGGTGCTGGAGCCCACATACGGCTGGATGAAACCGAGCGATCGGTCGTTGATGAGCCGCAGCGCATCGGCCACCAGCTTGTGCCGCTCCTTGTCGTCCACCGACTTGCGCTGGTTGTCCAGGATCGGGTCAAGCTCGCGATCGCACGCCTGGGAGTAGTTGAGCGAGCTGCCGCATTTGAAGGTGGCGTACAGGTTGCCGTCGGGGTCGGGCCGATAGGACCCGCCGAACACGTGCAGTTCGAAGTCGGCCTTGCGCTTGCGGTCGAAGGCCACCGCATCATCGACGGTGGTGATCTTGGGCGCGAAGCCCGCCGCCTTGAGCTGACTCTCCACCATCTGGGCGAACAGCAGGAAGCTCTGGCCGCTGCCCGAGCTGTAGAGGATGTCCACCGGCAGCGTGTCGAAGCCGGCCTCCTTCAGCAGCGCCTTGGACTTAGCCGCATCGTGCGGGTAGAACTTCTCGCGCTCGGCGGCCGGCAGCGTCCAATCGCCCCAGGCGGGGCCGACGCCCGCGATGTTCACCTCGCCGTTGCCCTGCACCAGCGTCTGGATCATGGCCTTGGGGTCCAGCGCTATGCGGATGGCCTGGCGCACCCGGAGGTCTTGTGCCGGCGCCCACTTGTTGCTGATGTAGATCTTGTCGCCACCGGGATCGAGGTTCTTGATGATGGTGGCATCGGGTGCGCCCTGCTGCAGCGTCTGCACCAACGGGCCGGCGGCGGGCTGCAGGCAGCGGCCGCACACATCGGCCTGGCCGGACATGAAGGCCGCGATCTGCGCCTGCTCATCGGGCACCAGGAACGCTTCATAGCCATCGATGTAGGGCAGCGCCCGGCCCTTGGCGTCCTTCAGGAAGAAGTCGGGGTTCTTGCGCAGCTTGTACACCGACCCCTTTTGGGCGGTGTCGAGGCGGAACGGGCCGTAGCCGATGGCCTGCTTGTCGGCGATGCCGGCATCCACCAACTCGCGCGGCACCATCATCAGCTCGTTGTTGCCGGCATAGGTGAGGAACGGTGCGAACGGCTCCTTGAAGTTGACCTTCACGGTGTAGTCGTCCGGCGTGTCGATGGAGGCGATGCCCTCTACCATGTAGACGGCGGTCGACTGCTTGTCGTCGCGGTAACGCTCCAGGTTCCACTTCACGTCTTTCGCCGTGAACTCGCGGCCATTGAGCGGCGCCTTGTTCTCCATCTTCACGCCCTTGCGCAGGTTGAAGGTGTAGCTCTTGGCGTCAGCGCTCACTTCCCACTTCTCGGCCAGGTACGGCTGCAGCACGGTGCTGGTGTAGCCGAAGTCCTTGCCCAGCTTGTACCGCATGAGCATGCCGTAGGTGCCGCCGGTGATCAACTCCATGTCGGAGATGTTCTTGCGAATGGGGTCCAGGTACACCGGATCGGTGTTCCAGATGATGCGGACAATGCCGCCGGTCTTGGGCTCGTTGCTGGCTGTGGCGGCGCCATCGCCACCGCCAGCCGGCGCTGCGCCCTGGGGGGAACCGCAGGCCAGGCTCAACAGCCCGCCAACCATAACCATCGCCACTGTGGCAATGGCCTTCGAGCGGTCGAACATTCCGTGCCTCCTTGGCTACTGGGGCCGGCTACGACACCGGCTCCATCCGAACGGTAGCAAGATTGTACCTTACTATCGTGCCTGCCGAAGGCCGTCAAGCCAATCTGCGGCTGGCGCCAACAGGGCGGCGCCTATAAAGCCCAAGCCGAAGAGCTGCGAGGGGCCTGCGACATGCATCGCAGGCCCCTGTCCTCACGGGCTTTGTTGCAGCTAGCGCGAGCGCTCCCGCTCCCGCTCGCGGTCGGCCTCCTGCTTCTGGCGGAGCAGGGCCGGCCGCACCTTGATGTACAGGTAGGGGAACTCGTCGCGGGTCATGCTCTCGAAGAAGTAGCGAATGCCGGGGGCCATGCGGAGCTGGCGCGACTGCACGTCGCCGGTGTTGATGTGCTGGTGCCTGGTCTGTGGCCCCTGCACCTGGAAGCAGGTGCCCGCCTTCCACGGGATCTTCTCGCCGTCCACCAAGCTGTAGCCCTCGCCCTGCACAATGTAGAGGTGGGCCTCCATGTGCGCATGGGTGCCACCCTCATCGTGCGGGAAGTTCAGCAGGTAGCCGCTCATCTCCTGCTCGTAGGGGTGGAAGCCGTTCATCTCGCGGCGGGTGCTCATGAAGTTGATGCCGCCGGCATTGTGCAGGCCGGGCCGCAGGCCGGGCGCCTGAGCGCCGTCGATGGTGCCCAGCACGATCGGCTTGTCGGGGTCGATCTCCGGGATGTCCTGCGGCGACAGGCCGGGGCCGCCCTCGGCGCCGCCGGTGATTGGGGCGTCCTCGATGTTGAGCACCACCCGGCGGCCCTTGTCGTTGAAGCCATTGGCCGAGACGGGCACGGTGGGCAGGCTGGTGTTCTTGCCCCAATTCTCGTACTGGGTGAAGCGGGCCAGGCCCAGGTAATGCTCCAGGTGCGGCGAAAAGAACGTGACGTAGCGGGCCGTCACGTCGCCGGTGTTCCAGTGCTGGTGGGTGGCGCCAAAGGGGATGACCATGGTGCTGAACTCGTGCCAGTCGTAGCGCACGCCGTTCACAATGGAGAATCCGCTGCCCGCCGTGAAGTGAATGGCCTCCTCGCCATGCTTGTGCATGCCGGTATGGGCTCCGACTGGGATCTCGGCGATCATGCTCACCGAGCCGTAGGTGCGGAAGCCGGTCTCGGGAGCCACCAGCAGCCCCACTTTGGCGTCCTGTTGGGTCTCAACCCACTCTATTTCCTCTTCGTGGATCCACTGGCGTGTTTTCTTGAACTCCGCGCGGGAATCGTCCCACATGGAGAGCCACTTGTCATAGAACGTCGGCATGGTCGTGTCCTTTCGTGGTGACGCCCGCCGAAGCGGGCGTCAGGGTGAGTATGGGATCGCGGGGTGCTCCGGCCTCGCTTACTTCTCCAACCAGGCGCCGGTCAGGTCGTAGGCGGTCTGGAAGTTGGGCGCAAAGTTCTTTAGGTTCGGGTGAGCGAACATGAAGGTGCTCTTGCTGTACAGGGCTCGGCCCAGGTAGCTCTCGCCATTGATGTAGCGCACCGCGGCCTTGATGAGTTCCGTCCGTTTGGCGGGGTCGGCCTCCCGGCGTTGCGCCTCCAGCATGGCGTCGAGCTTGGGGTCGTTCACCCCGTCGTAGTTGTCCTTCGACTTCGAGTAGAAGGTGCCGTACAGGTAGCCGTCGATGTCGGCCTGCCAGTCCTTGGACGTGGTGGTGACGGTGGCGGTGTGGTTCTTCTTGGTGGCCGAATACTCGGCGTAACTGATGGGCTTCGCCACGAAGTTGATGCCGATCTTCTTGAGCTGCGACTGCAGTAGCTGGAAGTCGGTGATGTAGACCTGGCCGTTGTCGGTGGGGTACTCGAACTGCACGTCCAGCCCGTTGGGGTAGCCGGCATCGATCACTAGTTGTTTCGCCTGCGGCGGGTCGTAGGGGATCATGGCCTTGATCTCGGCCTGGGTGAACATGGTGGGGTAGGTGCCGGCCAGCGCCCAGCCGCCCTTGCCGCCCCCCTGCACCAGCGACAGCTCGTCGCGGTTGATGCCTAGCGTGATCGCCTTGCGGATGCGAATGTCCTGGAACGGCGGGAACTTGAGGTTCATATACATGTGGACGGGCGTAGCGCCGCTCAGGTCGAACGCCACAGCCTTCGGGTCGGCCTTCATGATGTCCTGCGCTGGTGCGTAGGTGTAGTCGCCCACCAGGTCAATCTGACCGACGCGGAAGGCGGCGGCAGCCGTCGAGTCATCGGGGATCACCACCCACTTGATGGCGTCCAGATACGGCTTGCCGGGCTCCCAGTAGTCGGGGTTCTTCTTCCACACCCAGGCCGCACCCTTTTGGCTGGCCGAGGTGTCGAGTTGGTACGGGCCCGAGCCGACGATGCGCGTCTTAAAGTCGCCGTCCAGGTCGTAGATCTCGTGCGGCAGGATCGGGTTCAAATGGTGGCCGGCGTAGTTCAAGAACGGGCTGAACGACTCCTTGAAGGACACCACCACCGTGTAGGGGTCCGGCGTCTGGATCTCCTTCAGGCCTTCAAACATCCAGTCGAACTGGCCCGTGGGCAGCTTCTTGTCCTTCAGGGCGCCCGTGCGGGACCCGTACTCGTAGGTCCACTTCACGTCGGCGCTGGTGAGGTCACGCCCGTTGACCGGCGGCAGGTTAGCCCACTTCACGCCCTTGCGCAGATTGAAGGTGAAGCTGGTGCCATCGGCGTTCACCGACCACTTCTCGGCCAGTTTTGGCTGCAGGATGTACTGCGAGTAGGGGACATCGGGCCCAGACTTGAAGCCCAGCAGACTGCTGTACGACAGCCCCTGCACGCGGGCGTTGGTGCCCTTGCCGGTGAGGGTAACGTCGAAGTCGTAGTAGTCGGTGGGCACGCGTGCGTTCAGCACCCCGCCCGACTGCGGTTGGTTCGATGCGCCACCACCGCCGGTGGGAGCAATGGGTGATTGGGGGGAGCCGCAGCCGGCGGCTAACAGGAGAATACCGAGGGACAGCCAAGGGGAAGGGCGCACCGTCGTCTACCTCCTCGTGCTTGGGGCACGTGCTAGACACTAACCGATGGGGTCCAGAACACCTCCGCGCCCTCAGCATGCTGCCTTCGGGAGCGCCTTTACATGGGATACCTCACGCGCACGTCACCGTGCTACGGGGTTTCGGTATAGAATCCTGTACGACGCACCTATTCATACGCTCAAACCCAATGACCGTCAACTCAACCTTTGATGGTTCATGGGGAACTTATCGCCTATCGCTATGAGTTCTGGCAGTGAAGAGGCAGCTTATACACCTGAGGTGTTGAATGGCGGTCTCGGTCCACGTTGGCATAGTCGCCAACATTGAGGGCTCGCGCGGGGCATCGGCCCTGCTGGCGCCGGATGTGATGCGCGACCTTGGCGTCACGCCCGGCGCCGTTGTGCGCATTACCAGCAAGCGCGGGCGCCACGCACTCGTGCGCGTCGCTGGCGCCACTGAGGCGCCGGGCAGCATGCGGCTCGACCGCCTGAGCCTGCGCGGGCTGCGGGTCCAGCCCGAGGAGGTTGTCACCGTCGAGGCGGCTGACCCGGCGACAGCGGGCCGGGTGGTGCTGGCGCCCGGCTACAGCGTGCTGGGGTTCAACCCCTCGTTCGTCAGCTATGTGAAGCAGTTGCTGTGCAATCCGCCCACGCCGCTCGCCGAGGGCACGCTGGTCGCGATCCCGCACCCCACCTCGGCGGCCGAGATGACGCTGGAGGTGCACGCCCTAACCGGCGAGGAGGGCCTGCTCACCGAAGACACCGAGCTGTTCATCGAGGTGGACCCGCTGCACGAGCACGGCGCCGGCAGCAACCATCAGCACCCGGCGTCGGGCGAGACCGCCAGTTCCGGCAGCGTCACCTATGAAGACATCGGCGGGTTGGACGACCAGTTGCGGGCGCTGCGCGAGTTTGTGGAGCTACCGCTGATTTTCCCCGAGACCTACCGCCAGCTCGGCATCATGCCGCCGCGGGGCATCATCTTCTACGGCGCGCCGGGCACGGGCAAGACGCTGCTTGCCCGTGCCGTGGCCAACGAGGTGAAGGCCCACTTTTACTACATCAACGGTCCCGAGGTGGTGGGCAGCTACAGCGGCCAGACCGAGGAGAACCTGCGGCGCATCTTCCGCAGCGCCTACTCCAGCCCTCCCGCCATCATCTTTGTGGATGAACTGGACGTGATTGCCCCCATCCGGGGCGATAGCGGTACCCTGGCCGACACCCGCGCCGTCACCCAGTTGCTGACGCTGATGGACGGTTTGCAGCAGGCCGAGGGCATCATGGTCATCGGCACCACCAACCGCATCGAGACCATCGATCCGGCGCTGCGGCGCCCCGGCCGGTTCGACAAGGAGATCTACTTCCCCACGCCCCCCGCGGCCGCCCGGGAGGAGATCCTGCGCATCCACACGCGTGAGATGCCACTGGCGGAGGCGGCATTGCGGGTGCTGCCGGCTATCGCAGCCCGCAGCTACGGCTACGTGGGCGCCGACCTGATGGAGCTGAGCCGCGAGGCCGGCCTCACCGCCCTGCGCCGTGCCGCCAGCCGGTTTCTCGACGACCCCAAGGCCCCCGCGGAGGCGGTCGACCGCAGCACCCTCACCGTCACCGACGAGGACTTCAACACCGCTGTGGCGGTCGTACGCCCAGCCTCCATGCGCGAGTCGCTGCTCTCCTACCCCACCGTGGTGTGGGACGACATTGGCGGGCTGGCGGAGACCAAGCGCCGGCTGCGCGAGCTGGTGGAGCGGCCGTTGCGCCGCCCCCAGGCGCTGGCGCGGCTGGGGCTACCCACCAATCTGGGCATCTTGTTGTACGGACCTCCGGGCACGGGCAAGACGATGCTGGCCCAGGCGGTGGGGCGCGAGTTCGGGCTCAACTTCATTGGCGTGCACGGGCCGGAACTGTTCTCGCAGTGGACCGGCGAAAGCGAACAGAATGTGCGCCATCTGTTCAATCTGGCGCGCCGCGCCGCCCCCTGTGTCATCTTCTTTGACCAGCTCGATGCCATTGCGCCCGCGCGCGTGAGCGCACAGAACACCACCAGCGGTTCGCAGCAGCGGGTGGTGAACCAGTTGCTCACCGAACTCGACGGCATGGAGGGCTTGGAGCAGGTGTTCGTAGTGGCCGCCACCAACAATCTGGCGGTGGTGGATACGGCGCTGCTGCGGCCGGGGCGCTTCGGCGTGCACCTGCTGGTGCCGCTGCCCGACGAGACCGAGCGGCAGGACATTCTGCGCACCCACCTGCGGGGCGTGGGCCTGGCGCCCGGCGTGCACCGCGACCCACTGCTGGCCGACATGGCCCGCGCCACCGAGGGCCGCTCCGGCGCCGATTTGGCCTACCTGTGCCAGGGCGCCAAACTGCGGGCGCTCGACCGCATTCGTGACCTGGAGGACCCGGTACTCACCACCGACGACTTCACCAAAGCCCTGGCCGACCTGACCACCATCGGACAATGACCACGGCGAGTGGTTGCCCAGCACGGGCGCGTACAGGTAGGGGCGATGCACGAATCGCCCTCCGGCCGGACTGATGGGCCAACTGCCATCCAACCATCGGTACAGTTCAGTCCTTTGGGGTCGGTGGCAGCGAGTGCGTGCAGGGAGGGCTAAGCCCTCCCTGCCGGGGAGCACCGAGGGGTGCCCCCTCGGTAAGGAGTTTTGGAGGGCGGGAGGGTGGGATACGGCGTGTTCGGATCCAACCTGCAGCCATAGAGTCAGCCCTAGCGACTGATTGCCGCTACGGACCAGCAAGAGAACGCCCCAGAGGAGACACCAATGCGCAACGGACTGAAGATCTACGACGCCGACACCCACGTCCAGCCCTCGGCCGAGGTGCTGGACCCCTACCTGCCCAAGTGGGTGTTCGACCGTATCCCCGACCTCGAGAGCCGCAAGGTGCCCATCAAGATCGGCCTGGCCGGCGAGGTCCGGCAGGAGCCCTACAAGCACTTCTACCGCCTGGGTGGTGGCGGTGAGGGCGGTTGGGGCGGCGCCACCCCCCGCATTCTGGGGGAGGCCAAGGCGCGCGAGGGCCAGGCCCGCCGCTTTCAGAATTTCATGGGTACCACGTTCCCCACTGAGGGCGGCGTGGACTACTCGGACATTCGGGTGGCCGACATGGACACCGAGGGCGTGGACGTGCAACTCATGGTGCCCTCCGGCGCCAACGGGGCCAAGGACGTGGACGTCGAGATGGCCTTCATCCAGGCACAACACCGCTTCCTCGACGACTTCTGTGCGCCTTACCCCAACCGGCTGAAGACCATGCTGGTGGCCACCGCCCGCGACGTCGAGGGCTCGGTGGCGGAGATCAAGCGCTGGGCCGGCAAGCCGTGGGCGGTGGGCGTGCAGGCCTACCTGCCGCTGGACTACCCCGTCGACCACCCGGACCTGAACCCCATCTGGGCGGCGGCGCAAGAGGCCGGCCTGACGGTGGTGCACCACAGCTTCGCCAGCGGGTATCCCGGCTACCGCGACCTGTGGGAGAACCCGTTCATCGGCCGCACCGCCTCGCATCCCTGGGGCGCCATGCGCATGGTGGCGGCCTTCTTCGGGTCGGGCATCATGGACCGCTATCCCGAACTGAAGCTGGCGGTGCTGGAGTGCGGCTTCGGCTGGCTGCCGTTCTGGGCCAAGCGCATGGACGACCAGGTGGAGTACATGGGCTACGTGGCCGAGGACCTGAAGCACAAGCCCAGCGAGTACATGGCCGGCGGCCGCTTCTTCTGCAGCATCGTGCTGCACGAGGGTCCCGACCTGATCAAGATGGTGAATCAGCTCCTGGGCGACCAGATCCTGATGTTCGGCTCCGACTACCCGCACGCCGAGTCGCGCTTCCCGGAGTCGGTGGACAAGGTGCTGAGCTGGGAGAACCTGACCGCCACCGAGCTGCAGAAACTGGTGTGGGACAACCCCGTCGCCGCCTTCGGCCAGCCATAGGCAAACGGTAACACACAAAAGAAGGCCGCCCGACAATCGGGCGGCCTTCGCTGTTGGCGCGTTAGCGCGTTAGATCAGCGCGCCCTCGGGCGGTTGCTGAATGCCGATCATCCGGTGCCGGTCCTCGTCGAACACCCGAATGCTGGCCGACTTCAGGCTCTCGCGGATGGTAAGCGGCTCGATCTCGTAGAACATGCGGTTCTCGTTGTGGCAGGCTTCCAGCCGGTAATTCGGGATGCGGGGGCACAGGTGGTGGATGTGGTGGAACCCGATGTTGCCGGTGAACCACTGCAGTACCTTGGGCAGCTTGTAGTACGAACTGCCCTTCAGCGCGGCGTCGGTGAAATCCCACTCTTTATGGCGTTCCCAGTAGGTGTTCTCGTACTGGTGCTGCACGTAGAACAGCCACACGCCGATGGGGGTGCTGAACGCCACGATGGGGAGCTGCACCAGTGCAAACTCCTTCAGGCCGATGGTGAAGCTGGCCAGTACCAGCACCGCCAGGATGCCCAGGTTGGTCCAGGTGACGCTGGCACGCTCACGCGGCCCGTTGGCGCCGTTGAGCTGGGCGAACCGCTGCAGCACCAAGAAGCCGATGGTGGGGCCGAACACGAAGATGATCACTGGATTGCGGTAGAACCGGTACCACACCCGCCGCCAGAAGGGCTGCAGACGGTACTCCTCCAGGGTCATGGTCCACACATCGCCCGCGCCGCGGCGGTCCAGGTCGCCGGAACGGGCGTGGTGCTGGGCGTGCGCATGGCGCCAGGCGTTGTACGGCGTAAGGACCAGGACGCCGAACAGAAAACCCACAATGTCGTTCGTCCGCTGCGAGGCGAAGAACGACCCGTGGCAACAGTCGTGGAATATCACGAACGAGCGCATGGCAAACAAGCCCGCCACAAACGAGAACAGCAGGGTCAGGCCATACGAGACATCAATGCTGCGGTAAGCGACGTACCACAGCGTGAAGAACGGGACGAGCGTATTGACGATCTGCCAGATGCTGCCTGGGAGAGACGGTTGCTGATACCTGGCAACCACATCAATCCATGCGGGCTTTGCGATTTTCTGAACGGTAGATACAGCGGCGGGCGCTACGGACGTGACTATGCTGTGCTCCATCTCTTGCGAGTGACTAGCGGCTGCTCTCAATCATAACAGACACCCGCAGGCACGCGTAGGGGGTGCGAACGATTATATGACGGCGATTATGCCACAGTGCAGGGCTGCACGTCAGGCGCTGGCGTCCTCGAGCTGGTATTCCAGCGCCTTGGCCTGCTGGTCGGTGGCCACGGCGTCGATCAAACCGTCCAGATCGCCCTGCAGCAGCTCCGGCAGGTTGTGGAAGTCCACCGGCGGGCGGTGGTCGGTCACCCGGTTCTGGGGGAAGTTGTAGGTGCGGATCTTCTCGGCGCGATCGCCGGTGCCCACCTGCGCCTTGCGGGTCTGGCTTATCTCGGCGTCGTGCGCCTCTTGCTGCGATGCCAGCAGCCGGGCCCGCAGCACCGACATGGCCTTCACCCGGTTCTTGAGCTGCGAGCGCTCGTCCTGGCACACCACCACAATGCCGGTGGGGACGTGGGTGAGGCGAACGGCCGTCGCCACCTTATTCACGTTCTGGCCGCCGGCGCCGCCAGAGTGGAAGATGTCTACCCGGATGTCGGCCTCCTTGATGTCGATGTCGACCTCGGCCGCCTCGGGCAGCACCGCCACGGTGGCTGTGGAGGTGTGGATGCGGCCCTGGGCCTCGGTGGTGGGCACACGCTGCACGCGGTGGACGCCGCTCTCGTATTTCAGGCGGCTGTACGCGCCCTTGCCGTTCACTTCCAGAATGGCTTCCTTGAACCCGCCGCCATCGGTCGCGCTGGCGGAGATGAGTTCGGTCTGCCAGCGGTGGCGCTCGGCATAGCGCTGGTACATGCGGAACAGGTCGGCCGCGAAGAGGGCGGCCTCGTCGCCGCCGGTGCCGCCCCGGATCTCGATGATGACGTTCTTCTCGTCGTTGGGGTCCCGCGGCAGCAGCAGGCGCTTGATCTGCTCTTGCAGCGCCAATTCGCGTTCGTTCAGGGCGTCCAACTCGTCCTTCGCCAGGTCGCGCATCTCCTCGTCGTCGGAGGTGGCCAGCAGCGCGACGGCCTCGTCGCGGTTGCGCACCACGTCGCGGTAGGTGCGATAGGCGGCCACCAGGTCCTGCAGGTCGGACTGCTCCTTGGCGAGGGCCTGCAGGCGCGCCGGGTCGGTCGCCACCTCGGTCTGCCCCATCTGGGCGTTCAGTTCCTCGTAGCGGTCTTCAATCGGCTGGAGTTTTTGGAGCAGGCTGACGGAGGTGACCATGGGGCGGCACGAACCTGGGACCTAGAGTGGGGAATCGGGCAGGCGGAGCCGGGACAAGCGGGAATCCGCCCCAGCACTCCCAGTATAACATCGGGCCGTTCCGGCGACTGGCGGCGCTGCACCCTCACCCCTGCCCCTCTCCCAGGGGGAGAAGGGTGGCTGCGAACGCCTCATCCCAGGCTCGCGGAGGTTGCCCCCATTGGCATTCCCCGGTTCCCTCTCCCAGTGGGAGAGGGAACCGGGTGAGGTGAGGGTGCAGCTACAGCCCCAACCCCACCCGTCCCACGTACGCTGGCTCCGGCGACAGTTCGATGCAGTTACCGCTAGTCCACAGGGTCGCGCCGCCAATTCTCCTCCCTGCCTAGGGGGGAGTTAGAGGAGGGTCGAACCGACGACCTCTCAGACCCGCATCGCCGCAAGCGAGCCGGGCGACGGTGTAGCGGAGTTCCGGCCAGCCCATCGGGCTTACCCCCATCTAGCTTCCCCCTAGGCAGGGGGAAGAACCGGAGGCGCCACGCCGCGGTACACTGGCAACCGATGTCCCATCCTCCCGCGTCACGCCCCGCCTCGCCGTGACCTCCCCTCCCGAGCGCCCGCCCGCGCCGGCCGCGGCCCCCATCGAGGGCCTGGGTGACCGCGCGTTCGTGCTGGTGTGCCTATCGCACGTGCTGGGCTACTTCTCCAACGGTCTCCTTGGCCCCACGCTGCCCTTGTACCTGGTGGCCCAGGGCCACGGCGAGGCATTCGTGGGGCTGGTACTCGCCGCCTATAGCACCACCTCGTTCTCGGTGCGGCTACTGGTGGGGCAACTGGTGGACGCGGGGCACGTGCGGGCCACGCTGCGCGCCACCGGGTTCATCCTGGGCCTGGCCCCATTCGCCTATCTCGTTCCGCTGACGCCCGTGCTGTTCCTGACGCGCGCCGTGCACGGCCTGGGGTGGGCCGGGCTGAACGTGGCGGGCAGCGCGTGGGCTGGCATGCTGGCCCCCGTGCACCGCCGGGCCGAGGCGCTGGGCTACTTCACCATGGCGCAGCGCATCGGCGGCACGGCGGCACAGGTGCTGGGGCTGTCGATTGCGGCCGGCATGGGGTTCTACCCAGTGTTCATGCTGGCCGGCGTGGTGGGGCTGCTGGTGGCGGCCTGCGCCCAGTTCACCCGGCCCGAGAGCGGGCAGGCGGGCCTCGCCGCGACCCGGGTCCGGCTGGGGCCGGGAGACCTGTTCAACCTGCGACGGCTGTTCGCCATCGAGCGAGGTGCGCTGCTGGGCGCAGGCCTGCAGACACTCATCATCATGACCTCCCCGGCCGCCGTGACCTACATGCCGCTGTACTTCCGGCACCAGGGGCTGGAGCACGTGGAGTTGTACTTCCTGGCGGTGGGCGTCACCGGCATTGCGGGGCGGGCGCTGGTGGGGCAGTGGGCCGACCGCATCGGACGTATCCGTTCGATTGCGCTGGGGTTTGGCCTGCAGTTTGGGGGCCTGGCGCTGCTTGGGTTCGCCAGTGGGTTCTGGCCCCTGGTGGCCGGCGGCGTCATCTACACCTTCGGCAACGTGCTCAGCGAGCCGTCGCTGTATGCGCTGGCCATCGACCGCTCGGACCCGGCCCGGCGCGGGGCCGCCATGGCCACCTACACCTCGGCGTTCCAACTGGGGTCCGGATTGGGCGCTGCAGTGGGCGGCGCGGTAATCCAGGAACTGGGCTACGAGGTCTTCTACCGGCTGGAACTGCTGCCCGCCGCGCTGGGACTGGTGTGGCTTGCGGCCTACTGGCGGCGCAGCTCCGCTACCCGCGCCGCCGCCGCGCCATAACCGCCGCAAACACCATCAGCACGATGCCGTAGACCGCGGGCGTCACGGCCGAGGCCGGCGCCACGAGTTGTGCCACCGCGGTCGCTACCCCAAACTCCCGCATGCCGTTGGCAAAGGTGGTAGCCGATGCCTCGGCCCGCGGCAGGTGGAACAGGCGGGCCATGAGCGACCCCACCCCCATCGGCAGGAACAGCGCGGTCAGAATGCCCGTAGCAGCGATCATGGTGTCGGCCGGCGACAGGGCGGCGCTCGCTACTGCGGCCCGTGCGGTGGCGCCGGCCCCCAGCATCAGGCAGATGAGCGCCACGGCGCCGGCGTCGGGCGACCAGACGTCGTAGCGGTCGCGCAGGGAACCGGGGCTGCGCTGCCGCACGGCCAGCGCTGCCACCAGCGGCAGCGCCACCCCGAAGGCCAGCTCAATAGCGAGGTCGGCAGGCTGCACCGCGTTGCCGCTGGTGAGCCCCGCGAACGCGGCGGGGGCGACCAGCGGCGCCAGCAGCAGTGACACGCAGACGGCTGCCATGGCCAGCGGCACGGCGCCGCCCGCCTGCGCCGTCAGGAAGACAGCCGACACTTCGGTGGGGGCGGCGGCGATGGCCAGCACGCCCAGGCCGCCGGGGCCGGGCGCGCTGCCCAACCCCAGCCGCACCACCACCACCAACGCCAGCCACCCAGGCACCACCGCCAGCGCCACCAGCCACGGCCGCAGCAGCACCCCGCCAAACGCCGCGGCGTCGAGTGTGAGGCCGGTGGCGAAGACCAGCACCGCCAGCCACAGCAGGGTCAGGCTGCCGGCGGCGTCCCCCAGTGCGGGTACCGCCACTCCCAACGCCGCCCCGGCCAGCAGGCAGGCGATCAGGCGGTCGGCCAGAAACCCCGGCGTGTAGCTCACGCTAGTTGGTGAGCAGGTAGCGGTCGAGTTCCCACTGGGTGACCTGCACCCGGTACTGCTCCCACTCGATGCGCTTGGCCTCCACGAACCGCTCCAACAACTGGGTGCCGAAGGTCTCGGCCATCACGCTGTCGTTCTCCAGTTCGTCCAGCGCCAGGCTCAGGTTCGAAGGCAGCGAGCCGGTCACGAACTTGGTGAAACGGGCCGGTTCAATGGCGTACAGCGCTTCTTCCACCGGCTCGGGCAGCGGCAACTCCTGGACGATGCCGTCGAGGCCGGCCTTGAGCATGACGGCGAAGGCAAGGTAAGGGTTGCAGCTCGGGTCGGGCATGCGCAGCTCCACCCGGGTGGTGGCCATGTCACCGCGCTGCGCCTCGGGCACGCGAATCAGCGCCGAACGGTTAGAGCGCGCCCAGTTCATGTACACCGGCGCCTCGTAGCCCGTTACCAGCCGCTTGTAGGAGTTGACCAGTGGCGCCAGCACCGCACACATGCCGGCCGCGTGGGCGAGCTGCCCGGCGATGAAGTGCCGCGCCACCCGCGACAGGCCATAGGGGTCGCCGGGGTCCTCGAACAGCGACATGCCAGAGTTGAGCGCTTCCAGCGTCTGATGCACGTGCATGCCCGAGCCGTTGGCCCCGAAAATGGGCTTGGGCATGAAGCTGGCCAGCAGGCCGTGGCGGCGGGCGATGGCGCGCGCCCCCCACTTCAGCGTCACCACCGCATCGGCCGCCTTCATGGGGGCCATGTGGCCCAGGTCCACCTCGTGCTGGCCGGTGGCCACCTCGTGGTGGCTGGCGTCCACCTCCACCCCCATCTTCATCAGCTCCACCGCAATTTCGCGCCGGCGGGCGTGGTCGATGTCGGTGGACAGGTCGAAGTAGCCGGCCTCGTCGTGGGTCGCGGTCTGCAGCGGCGGATGCGCCCCCCGCTGGAACAGGAAGAACTCCAACTCAGGGCCGACACGATACGCGAAGCCCATGCCGGCCGCTTCTTGCAACACCTGGTCCAGAATGAACCGCGGGTCCGAACCGCTGCGCTCGCCGTTGGGCAGGTAGATGTCGCACAACACGCGCGCCGCCGGGTCGCCGCTGTCGTCCCAGGGCGGCACCGCAAAGGTGGAGAGATCGGGCTTGAGGTACATGTCGTTCTCCGACATGCGGGCAAAGCCCTCCAGCGCCGATCCGTCGAACCACTCCAGGTTGCCTTGCAGCCGCCGCAGCCGCTGCACCGGCACGCTCACGCTCTTCAGCGCGCCGTGAATATCCACAAACTGCAGGTCGACAAACGAGACGTTCGCCTCTTCCGCCAGAGCAACCAGGGTGGGCTGTCGCTCACTCATAACGGTCTCCTTCTCACAGTTAACGGCCTCGCAGCACTATCGACAGCACCACCAATAGCACCACCGCCAGGATAAAGCCAGCGGCCACACCCACTCCCAACAGCACCATGGCTTTGGGGCCCGCCATGCCCAGCCCTACCGCGTGTTCGGTGCGGAACATGAACTGCGTGAGGTCCAGGTCGTGAAAGTTTCGCAGGTCGCTCAGCAGGGCCTCGGCGTTCTGATAGCGCTCGTCAGGGTTCTTGCGCATCGCCTTCATCACGATGCTCTCGATGGGCGGCAGGATGGCCGGGTTGAGCGTGTGCGGCGGCTTGGGCATTTGGGTCAGATGTTGGTTCATCACCGCCAGCGGGTTGTCCGCCTCGAAGGGGACCACGCCGGTCAGCATTTCGTACATCATGATGCCCAGGGCGTAGATGTCGGTGCGGGCGTCGCCGCGCTTGCCCTGGATTTGCTCGGGCGCCATGTACGAAGGCGTGCCCATGGTCTCCGACATCATGCGCCAAGTCAGGCGGCGCGCCCCTTCCAGCAAGGCGATGCCAAAGTCCACAATGTGGACGCTACCGTCATCGGAGATGATCAGGTTCTCCGGCTTCAGGTCCCGGTGATACACCCCCTGCTTGTGCGCATAGGCCAGCGCGCCGGCGAGCTGCTCAGCGATCTTCAGGAAGCTGTCGAGCGGCAGCGGCGCGTGCTGCTCCAGGTAGCGGCGAAACTCCACACCCTCGGCGAAATCCAGGGCCAGGAACACGCCGACCGGCGAGTTGACCAGGGCGATGGCCCGCTGGATGTTCGGGTGCACCATCTTCTGGCCGATGGTCAACTCACGCTCGAACCGCTGGTAGAGCTGCGGGTCACCGATGAGCGCCCCGTTGGGGAACTTGAGCACTACCGCCGAGCCGTCGCGTCGCGACACGGCCTTGTAGGTCTCGCTGAGAGCGCCCTGGCCTAGCTTCTGAACGATTTCGTAGTCAGCAACAACCTCGCCGACGCTAAGAGCCATTGGCCGTCCCGTTGGCCCAACCCAGGAGCGAGCGCCAGCGCGGTGGTGAGGGCGCAGCCGCCGTCACCTGGGTGACCCGGCAGATGACGCCGGTCAGGTTGTCGGGGCCGCCGCGGCTCAACGCCAGTTCCACCAGTTCGGCCGTGGCCGCCTCCAGTGAGGGGTTGCGCACCGCCGCCACGATCTCCTCGTGCGTCACCTCGGACCACAGTCCGTCGCTGCAGAACAGGTAGAGGTCGCCCGGCGCCACCCGCTCCCGGATGGTGTCGACCTGCACCAGCAGGTTGCCACCCACCGACCGGGTAAGCTGGTAGCGGCCGGGATGGTCGGCCGCCTGTTCCACCGAGATCATGCGCATGCGCACCATCTCCATCGCCAGTGTGTGGTCCTTGGTCAACACATCGGCCCGGCCGCCCCGCAGCCGATACAGCCGGCAGTCGCCCACGTGCGCCACCGTCAACCGGTCACCGCTGATGATACCCGCGAGCAGTGTGGTCTGCATGTTGAACCGCTCGTGGTCGGCCTGCGCGGCGTTGTAGATGCGCAGGTTGGCCTGGCGCACCATGTTCGTCGCCACCTTATCGGGAGAGGCGCCGTCCCAGGCCAGGAACTCCCGCCGCACCGTAAGCGCGGCGAGCTGGCTGGCCACTTCGCCCCCCTGGTGGCCGCCCAAACCGTCGGCAACGCACAGCAGGTACGAGGGGTTGCCGGCCCGCTCCGTCACCTCCACACAGTAGGCGTCCTCGTTATTTTCGCGCACCAGACCGGGGTGCGTGACGGCGTGCCACTCCAGGCTGGTGCCGGGGAGGTCGGGGCTCAGCGTGTTGGTGGGTCCGCCGATAGATTCGGGTTGCAGCATCATGCGCACTAGGTTGTACCACGTGAGAGAGCGGTGGGGCAGCCGGGCCGCAGCGCACGGACCCGGCTACCCCACATTCTTAATCGAACCGAAACAGTACCCTTACGCCGAGGGCGTTGGTTGGTGCTCCAGCAGTGCCCGCCCGGTGCGGCTGCTGTTGATGACGAAGAACACCCCGCCGATGGCCAGCCACACCACATCCACGCCGATGGCGATGGTGGTGTTGCTGGACGTGGCCCCGCCCGCAGCGAGGCTGAGGTAGGCGATGGCGCCCAGCATGGCTAGGTTGGCGATCAAGCCCAGGAGCGGCACGATGATGTGCTGCAGGACCTTCTGGTCGCGGTGCCCCAGGAAGGCCACCAGGGCGATCAGGTTGGTGAAGCCGTACACGATGAAGGTGCCGATGTTCGACGCCAGCGTTATCTGCGTGAGCTGGTCGACGCCTATCACGCCGTAGGCGCCGAAGATGGCCGCCACCGCCACCAGGATCCAGATGGCCACGTGCGGGGTGGCGTGCTCGGCGTGCAGGATGCCGAGGACAGAGGGCAGCTCGTTGTCGCGGCCCATGGCGTAGGTGATGCGCACGCCGGTGTTGAGACACGCCAGCGTGGTGCCGATGAGCGCCAGCACCACCGTACCGGCCAGAATCACCGTCAGGATGAGGCCGGTGCCGCCCAGCATCTGGTCGCCGATGAGCTGCATCATGTCGCCGATGGGCGCGGAAGAGGCAGCGGTGGCGGCGTAGCCGGTGACCTTTTCACCGGCGGCGGTGGTGGCGGTGAGGGCACTGCTCACCATCAGGTTGGCGGCGAAGTACTCGAACAGGTAGGCGAACAGACCCTGGATGAAGAGCGACAGCAGGATGGCCCGCTTGATGTCCTTCTTGGGGTCCATCGCCTCAGCGCCCAGCGCCGTCACCGACTCGAAACCCACCAGCAGCAGAATGGCGATGATGGACTGGAACAGCACGTTGTTCAGGTCGTGCGGCATAACCACCGACATCGACATCGGGTGGTCGTAGTTGAGTTCCGGATGCGTCATACGGAACACGATGGCCAGCACCGAGAACGCCACCAGCGCGGTGAGCTGCACCACGTTAATCACAAGAGCGGTGAGGGTGGACCCGCTGATGCCGCGATAGGCGATGGCGCCGTTGAGAATGGCGAACACCACGGCCACCAGCATCTGGGCCCAGGTCTCGAGCGTCAGGCCGAACAGGCCCAGGATGTAGACGATGAGCGTTGCCGAGAAGGCAACCATGATGCCTGGGTAGATCCAATAGTAGAGGTGCGATATCCAGCCGATGACGAACTTGGATAACCGCGCCCACTTACGATGGTGCGCCGCTTCCTTATCCAGGAAGGCCGCCTCGGCGAAGAAGTACGACGAGCCCGCGCCGGCGTGCGGGTAGATGTTGGCCAGCTCGGCATACGAGATGGCGGTGAGGAATGCCAGCACCAGCGCCACCAGCAACCCCGGCCACATGTCCATAGCCGTGGTAGCATCGCCGTTGGCTTGGGCCGCCTGCACCTGGAAGGTGGTCCAGAGAAATGCGCCCGGTGCGATGAGCGCCATTGCGTTGACCGTCAGTCCGGTGAGACTGAGCGTCCGCCGCATCTCCGTTCCTGAAGAGCTCTGAGCCATGGTGTCTCCTATTCCTCTCGACGTTTAAGCCCGCATCACTGCCAGTGGGGCCACGGCCGCCCCGCCGCTTGCCACCACCTCCACGCCGATGCGAGCGTCGTCAAGGCTATACCCCACCCGATTAATGGTCCGAATGGACCCACCGGCCGACCCCAACTGCTTACGCACCCCGCGCAACGTAGGCGTCGATCACCCGCTCGCTGCGAGGTGCTAGCCCCGGCAGCGCCCGCAACAACACCCCGCGAGAATGCACGTGCCCCGGATGGGCAGCCAGGAACTCCAGCACCTGGTATCCCTGTGGCCGTAGCTGCAGCACCGTTCCGTCGACAGAGATTGCGCGCGCTGTGGTGTCGACCGTCATGTGATGCAGTTGATAGCTCACCGCACACCTCGCCTCACGAGCTATGGCTAGCGTATGGCGGAGAGATTACGTGATTATTGCTGTGATATTTCGTTCTGGTTAACAAAAACCGGCGAAGATGTGTCATCCACGAGGAATTGGACGAGGCGGGCGGACGCTAGCCGGCGATGCTGGTGGGAATGGTGGTAGCCAGCGGGATGGCCGTTGGGGGGCTGGCGACCCGCACCACGATGTGGTTGTCGTCCAGGCTATAGCCCACCCGGTTGATGGTGCGGATGCAGCCGTTGAGCGCGCCCAAGTGCTTGCGAATGCGCGCGACGTAAGCATCCACAGCGCGGTTGCTGTGGGGTTCCACCCGCCGCCACAGTGCCTGGCTCAGCGCATAGCGCGTGTAGACGCGGCCGGGATGCACCGCCAGGAACGCCAGCAACCGATATTCCTGGCGCCGTAGGTCCAACACCTGCCCGTCCAGGTCGACCGAGCGGTCGGAGAGGTTCACCGTAAGCACGTGCGCCTGTGCGCTCACAACCCACCTCACCGTTTGTCGTTAACAGGAGAGTGCGCTACGAGCGTTTCGGTGCTATTGCGAGAATGTTGCGTCGCGGTTACGGATCAACGACATCTGTGATGAAAATGTGGGTTCGGCAGGCTCGGACGGCCACGGGCATCACGAGCAACGCGGCTGGGCGATTTCGTGAATCGCCCCTACCGGCCAGCCCCAGCGGCTGGCGCTGACCATTTTTCATCGGTGTTGGTGAGCCCCGGTCATTGTTGGTCTCGCAAAGGCTGCCGAGCCTGGCGCGCAGAACGGGCTGCCCAATGGGGCAGCCCGTTCATCTCTTGAGGGCGGTGGTGGTGCGGTTTACCGCTCGCGATAGTTCCGGCCCGCGTACGCCTGTTCCGACGGCGGTACGGTGGTGCGGCCGAAGTGCCAATCGGCCAGCGCTTCCTTCCAGTCGGCCGAGGCGGGCAGCACGGTGGAACAGGACCGCACCCGGTACAGTTCGGGGTGTTCAGAGGCCGGGGGCGGCGTGCCGGCATCGCGCAGCAGCTTGGCTGCCCGAATGAGTTTGCGCCGCACCTGGATGATCATGCCGTCGGTGGTGCCCAAGTGCTCTTCGGTGCGGTCGTAGATGGGCCCCATACTCCAGATGACCGCTGCGTCCTGCAGCCGGACGGTGGGGATGCCGGTGTAGTTCTTCGTGCGCTGCACCTCGCGGTCCATCAGAAAGTCGTTGCTCAGGTCGGCCACCGGCCACCAGTCCGCAAAGGGCTCGCCGTGGCGCTTGGGCTGCATGGGCCCCATGCCGTTGTACTCCGGCACCTTGGCCACCTTCTGCACCAACTTGCGGTCGTGATTAAAGGCCTTGGTGGGGTGCCAGCGCACGCCCCAGTGCATGGTCAGGTTGTCGTCGATGGGCGTGTACATGTGCGACGGTACCGTGCCGTCTTCCTGCGCCGGGAACATGCTGAAGATGGGGAAGAGGAACTGGGTGGTGCGCCAGTACGCCAGGTCCTCGCTCTCCTGCCGGCGGGCGCCGTAGTACAGGCCGTACTCCGTCTCCACGGTCTCCAGCCGGGGCGCCTTGTCGTCGTGCCACACGCCGTAGGTGGGCGGGTCCTTGGGGTCCAGCCGGCCGTGCAGGAAGTACAGGTGGCAGGTGTCGATGTCGCCCTCCAGCGCCTGCACCCAGTTGCACTCGTAGATGCCCTTGTAGGCGTGGTGCACCTGCGTCTCGGGCAGCGAACACCACTCGAAATCGGGCAGGCCGGGGACGTTCTGCTGGTCGCCCATGTAGGCCCAGATCACGCCGCCGCGGTCCGCCGCCTGATAGCTGGTGATGTGGATCTTGTGGCGGAAATTGGACTCCGCGGGCTCGTTCGGCATGTCGGTGCAGGCGCCGTCCACGTCGAACTTCCAGCCGTGGTACACGCAGCGCAGGCCGTTCTCCTCGTTGCGGCCGAAGAACATGCTGGCGCCGCGGTGCGGGCACGCCTCGGCCATAATGCCCACCCGGCCGTCGGTCTGGCGGAAGGCGGTCAGGTTCTCACCCAGCAGGCGGATCTTCAGCGGCGCGCCATCGGGCTCCAGTTCCCAGGAGTACATAACGGGTAGCCAGTAGTGGCGCATCACCGCGCCCATGGGCGTTCCGGGCCCCACCCTGCACATCAATTCGTTGTCTTCTCGGCTCAGCACATGACACCTCCACGCCTAGCGTTGCAATCACGGTAAACGCGGCGGCGTGAAGAAGCCGTGAAAGGGGCCAGATGGGCGTGAGGATTCCGTGAGGCGGCGATAGCCCTGACCTAATACTTCAACTGCTGGACGAAACGTGCTAGGCGCATTAAACTCATGCATTCGCGGACGGCCCGTGAAGCGCTTCTTAGTACCGTTACGCCCCCAAAGGAGCGAAGAATGCAACGACTGCGAACGTTCACCGGCTTGCTGACCGGAGCGGCGTTCCTGCTGCTGGCCACCGGCTGCGGTACCGCCGCTCAGCCCGCCGCACCTGCCACCGCGCCCGATGCCGGCGCCGCCGCCCCCAGCGGCCCGGTCACACCCAAGGTGAACCGGCTGATCGTGGCGATGCCCGCTCCCTCCCAGGAGGGCAACGTGCCGGGCTGGCTGGGCACGCCGTCCATCGTCGCCCTCAAGGCCTCCTACGAGTACGTGGCCACGGTCGACGATAAGACCGGCAAGTTCACGCCGGAGCTGGCCACCGAGTGGAAGCTGGAGCCGGACGGCAAGTCCTACCGCTTCCAGGTCCGCAAGGGCGTCATGTTCCACCGCGACTTCGGCGAGCTGACCGCGAAGGACATCACCTTCACCATCAAGGACATCGGCGACGAGAAGTCGCAGCACGCCTATGCCGGCGATTACCGCACGCTCATCGCCAGCACCGAGGAGCCGAACCCCTACGAGGCGGTGTTCAACTTGACCCGTCCCGACGCGGCGTTCATCAGCAACATCTCGCACCAGCTCAGCGGCGGCGAGATCCACAGCTTTGCCGAGCGGCAGAAGCTGGGCGCCCCCGCCATGGCCGACAAGGCCAGCGCCGGCACCGGCCCCTATCAGTACAAGGAACGGCAGCAGGGCGCATGGATCCGCTTCGAGCGGGTGTCCTTCAAGCACTGGCGGGTGCAGCCCGACTTCCCCGAGCTGGAGCTGCGCTGGGTGGGCGAGCCTTCGACCCGGCTGGCGGGCGTGCTCACCGGCGAGATCCATCTGGCTCCCATCCCGAACGACCTGCAGGCCCAGGGCGCCAAGGCCGGCATGAAGATCGCCACCGGCGCCATCCCTGGCGTACGCCTCTTCATGCGCTTCCGCGGCGCCTACCTGGCCGACCTGAAGGACCCCTCGAAGGGCCCGAAGTTCCCCGACAGCCCGTGGTGGAACGTCAACGTGCGGCGGGCGCTCAACAAGGCCGTCAACCGCGAGGAGTTAAGCAAGACGCTGTTCGGCGGCAAGACCGAAACCCTCATCTTGAACCACTACCACCAGGGCAGCCGCAAGGGCTGGAACCCTGAGTGGGAGAAAAAGTTCCCGGAGGCCTACGGCTTCGACCCGGCCAAGGCCAAGGACCTGCTGGCGCAGGCCGGCTACGGCCCCACCAAGCCGCTGCAGGTGCAACTGGTGCTGGTGAACCTGGCGGAGGTGCCCAACACCCAAGACGTGGAGGAGGCCATCGGCAACTACTGGAAGCAGGCGGGCGTGCAGGTACAACTGGTCACCATCGACCGGGCTGAGGACACCCGCAAGACCAACGCCCAGGAGTGGGTGAACGCCGTCGATATCTTCGCTGCGCCGTCCGACCAGTTCACCGGCGTGTGGGTATTCAACACCTACTTCAACCGGCCCTACAACGGCAACGCGGTGCACATCCCCGAGATCGACACGCTGTTCCAGCGGGTGCGCGCCGAACTGGACGAGACCAAGCAGGACGCGCTGTGGCGGCAACTGGGCGACCTGTTGTTCGACGCCGTGCAACAGGTGCCGCTCTACTGGCTGCCAGTGGAAGTGATGTACAACCCCACCATCGTGGCGGGCTACACCTTCCCTGGTTCCACCTCCGGCCTCTACACCAAGCTGGAGACCATCAAGGCCGCCCGCTAGCGTCCACCCACCTGCCACGAACCCGCGGCCCCCTGGACACCAGGGGGCCGCATCGTTTTGGGGGCCGCCAGCGGCTGCCTATTGCCTGGTGTATGGGCGCTTCGCCGGCCGCCGGATCGTCGTCCCCGCATCCGTAGGGGCGATTCACGAATCGCCCAGCCCGATTGCTGACGATAACCGGCGCCATCCCAACGGGCCAGAAAGGCGATTCGTGAATCGCCCCTACAGCCGACCCTAACCGGCCCGGCCGCCCCGCATCGACCAGCGCGCCGGGTGACACCAGCGATCGGCCGGCCTTATCCACGAGCGGTATCAGCCTGTACGCTGTTCCAAGGATGTGGTTCGACAGGCTCACCACGAACGGAACCTTAGGCCCCGCGAGAATGCGCTAGCCCTGGCACAAGCGGGTTCGCTCATCCCGGCGGTCGTCGCTGAAGCTGGAAGGTTATCCGCGCCCACGTGTCGTCGAACCCGATACCCGGTTCGTAGTGTTTAGCGCTTAGTGCGACTCAGGCGCCGGCGGCTCGCCCTCTTCCGGTTGGTCGCTACGCTGGCGGCGCAGGTACTCTTCCAGGTCGGCCAGCAGGACGTCGCTGGCCGGCAGCTCTTCGTGGGTTTCCGGGGCGACGGGCTCCTCGGGGCCGGGTAGACCGTGCTCCTGCTCCAGCTTCCGCACGTAGCTGGTGATCTCGCTGTTCTCGGACACCGCCTGGTTCACCTGCGTCTCGAACCGTACGGCCTGCCGCTCCACCCGGCTCAGGCTTATGCCGAGCTGCAAGCCCTTGTCGAGCTGGCGCAGCATGCTCAGCGCTACCTTGATGTTGGGACTGGCGGCGAGGTAGTGCGGCACGTTGCCCCAGAGGCTCGCGAAGGGTACGTTCTCGGCCTGCAGCACCGTGTTCAGCACGCCCACAATGCCGGTGGGGCCTTCGTAGCGGCCCTGGCGGGGGGCAATCTCATGCAGCTTGGCCAGCAACTCCGGCTCGGTGGCGGTGCCGGTCAGGCGGGCGGGGTGCGTGTGCGGCACGGCAGCCAGCAGTCCGCCCAGCGTGATGACGGCGCTGGTGTTGGTGTCTTTGATGATGCCCATCATGGCGTTGATGAAGGTCTTCCACCGCAGGTTGGGTTCGCTGCCAATGCCCAGAATGAAGTCGGTGTCGTGGGTGGTGGACCGGTGGTAGTAGAACTCGGTGGCGGGCCAGGTGATAACCCGCTGGTCGTTCACCCACTTCGACTGCGGGCGGGTCTCCGTAAACACGAAGAACTCCTCAGGGTCGATCTCGGCGAACTTGGTGGCGGTCCACTCCTTCACCATGTAGCGCGCCGACCACGTCGCAACCTCCGAAGCATCGCCCCAGCCGTTGAAGGCCAACAGCATGATAGGGCCGCGCAACTCCGGGTGCTCGGTAAAGTTGACGTGGTCCATGAGTGGTTCTCCCTGCGTTTACAGTGGGTGTTAACCTAGGCTACCCGAATGGCGCGGCGGGCGGCAACCGGCGATCGTTCTGGCGGGCGGGCCGGTGGCCGGTTTCGCGCACCAAGCCACACTCGCCCAGCCGTATGACTGCAGGATCGATCCCATTACGCCGCTTCCACCTGCCGACCCTCAAACAGTCCTTTTAGGGGGTCACCCAGAGTCACCCCGAACCCGCCGGCAAGAAGGGCTGCGCCCAGCACTCACCCCCGATACCCCGCGCTCCTCCTAACCGATGTAGCCCTGCTAACTATTGATTCTACCTGTACGAGAATTGACAAGCCATTAACTTCATCGATATAACAGGGCATCCCGCAGCGGAGACATCCGCTCTATGGAGGAGGCCCCGATGGCAGCGCAGCGCTCGCACTGGCTGGCCGCACCGTTCATGGTGCTGCTGTTGTTCTTGTTCGCCGGGTGCGCCGCGCCCACCCCTCCCGCCGGCCCGGCGGGCCCTGCGACCGAGACCGCGTCTCCCAAGGTGAACCGCGTGGTGATGAGCGTGGTCGCGCCCGCCAACTTCATCACCTTCGAAATCCGCAACCTGGCCGAGCCCTGGAGCTGGCCGCTGCGCCCCATGTACGACTACCTGGTGGGCATCAACAACAAGACCAGCAAGCTCGAACCCGGCCTGCTCGAGTCGTGGCAGTGGTCGGCCGACGGCAAGTCGCTCAACGCCAAGCTGCGGAAGGGCGTCCAGTTCCACGCCGGCTACGGCGAGGTGAAGACCTCCGACGTGAAGTTCGGCTGGGAGCGCATGGCCAAGGCCCAGCCCGATTCCACCCATGGCCAGCTCGCCACCTGGCGTACGGTCAACGACATCGACATTATCAACGACTACGAGCTGGTGTTCCGGCTGAAGCAGGTGGACGGCAACTTCGTGGTCGCCCTCTCCGAGCAGCAGGGCGGCATCGAGGTGCAGAGCAAGGCCCATTTCGACAAGCTGGGCGGCCCGGTCACCTTCGCCACCGGCCCCCTGGCGGGCAGCGGCCCCTACCAGTACGCGTCCCATCGCGACAGCGAGTACCTGCGGTTCGAACGGACCCCCTGGAAGCACTGGCGGGCCATGGGCGACTTCCCCGAGTTCGAATGGCGCTGGGCCGCCGAAGCCTCCACTCGCCAGGCGCAGCTCCTGACCGGCGAAGTGCACATCGCATCGTTGCCCGAGGACCTGCTGCAGCAGTCCATGCGCTCCGGTATGACGGTCATCAAGGGCCAGTTCCCCGGCACGCGCGTCTACGGCACCTGGCGCTGTTGCATGCTGAAGGAGCCCAATGACCCTTCCCAGGGCGCGCTCTACCCCGGCACGCCATTGCTCGATGCACGGGTGCGGCGCGCGCTCAACAAGGCCGTGAACAAAGACGAGGTGAACAAGGCCTTCTTCGGCGGCAAGGGCGAGATCATGTATGTGAACCACATGTACCCCAACCGCCCCGGCTGGAACCCCGACTGGGAGAAGAAGTTTAAGGAGGCTTACGGCTACGACCCGGCCGCAGCCAAGGCGCTGCTGGCTGAAGCCGGCTATGGCCCCAACAAGCCACTGGTCACCAACATCATCGTGCAGCCACTCCCCGGCGTCGGGTCGGGCGGCGACCTTTCGGAGGCGCTGGCGCAGTACTGGCGGGCGGCCGGCGTGCAGGTGAACCTGTTGCAGATCGACGGCGCGGAGTATAGCCGGGTGAACCGCGAGCGCAAGTACGATAACCACCTGGTCCCTTCGGCCACCGGCTCCAACATCTGGAGCGGCTGGACCATCTGGAACAGCTCGCTCATCGTGTCGCCCACGCCGGTGCAAGACAACACTGTCGACAAACTGCTGCGCGAGCTGCAGGGTACGGTGGACGAAAAGAAGCGCGAAGAGCTGTGGCGCAGGGTGGGCGACACCGGATTCGACGCCTACATGAACGTGAACCTGCTGTGGCTGCCCGCCGAGGTGGTGGTGAACCCCAAGGTGGTGACGGGCTGGGTGTTCCCCGGCGACATCACCGGAGCCTACACCCACGTGTGGGAGATAAAGGGCGCCCGCTAGCCGTCACGCGCCGCCGGTTCGAGAGCCCGCCGAATCCGGCGGGCTTTTGCGCGCCACCTGGGAGAAGAGCCACTGGTGGAATGCCGCAGCCTTCACACAATCCTCATCTATCGTTCACATAATTATTACCTATCGGTAACCAGCCAGAAACACAGGCGGCCTAACCTTAGGTCTGTAAGAAATCACGGATAGCCCAAGGGGCAACGGAGGACACCATGGTAGAAGAACTCATCATCCGGTCGTACCTGGCACAGGCGGAGATGGCGCTGTCGCGGTCGCGGCAGGAGATGCTGGCCCGGGAGTACGAGGCCGCTTACGCCATGGAGTCCATGCCGGTGCATCGCGACGAGGATAAGCGTGCCGCGTAACGGCTGGGCGACATCTGCATGCTGAAGGACGGCCTCATACTGGGGCCGTCCTTTTTGTTGTGCCCTCTTTGGAGACACGGGGCTCCACGCAACCCTGCTGGGACCATAAGAGCGGTTGCTTCGTCGTCGGACTCCTCGCAACAACGAGATGAGGGCGGCCGGGACCACTGACGGGTTCTACGAACGGCATCTGGGCCTCAACTCGGTCACCTCCGCCATTGATGGTGGCCACGCCGCGGCCGATAATGGCCGCACCACTCCAGGAGGCGCCCTCCCATGCCCGACCACGCCATTGTCATTTCCGATACCGACTTGCAGCCGCTGCTGCGCGACCCCGCTGCTATCATCGGCGCCATCGATGCGGTGGAGGCGGCCACGCTGGCGTTCCACCGCAAGCAGGTGCGGGAGGCCAACCTGGAGGATCGCACGCCGCCGGCCGACGGCCCCTCCAACATCCTGCAGATCCACCTGGCGGCGCACGACTCGCTGGTGACCGGCTATCAAGTGTTTGCCGAGACGCCCGGCTCGGGCGAGGGGTTGCCGAACTCCCGCTTTGTCACGCTGCTGGACCCGCGCACCCGGGAGTTGCTGGCGTTGGTGCCCTACATCGCGCTCTCGCCGGTGCGGGTGGGCGCCACGGCGGGGGTGGCCTGCCGCTACCTGGCCCCGGCCAATGCGAAAACAGCCGGCATCATTGGGTCGAGCAAACAGGCACGCGGGCAATTGCAGGCCATCTGGCGTACGGTGCCGGGGCTGGAGCGGGTCAAGGTCTACAGCCCCACCCAGGCCAACCGCGAGGCCTTCGCTCGCGACATGACGTCCTGGCTCAAGCTGCCGGTGGAGGCGGTGAGCGCCCCGCGGGAGGCCATCGAAGGGGCCGACATTGTGGACCTGGCCAACAGCGGCCGCGAGCCGGTGCTGGACCTGGCGTGGGTGAAGCCGGGCGCATTGGTGATGCCCATCGGCGGGCGGCAACTGCCGGCCACCGTGCTCACGGGTACCCGCATCATCACCACCACCTGGGAGAGCCTGGTGAACGGCCGCGAGCCGTTCTCGGCGGCCATCAAGGCGGGCACGTTCACGCGCGACCAGGTGGCGGGCGACCTGGCGCAGGTCATCCTGGGCGAGGTACCGGCCCGCACCCGGCCCGGCGAGACGGTGGTGTTCGACCTGGCCCGCATCAACATCTGGGCGGTGGCGGTGGCGCACTGGGCCTACGCGTGGGCGCGCGACAACCGGGCGGGCACCAGCTTTAGCCTGGTGTGACCGCAGGCGTTCAACACCAATTCACCGTAGCTGCGCAATTCATTGCGCCCTGCCGTGATGGCTTGAACTGGCCGGCGCAATGAATTGCGCAGCTACGGGAGGGTTCCACAACGCGCCGGCGCAGACGTAACGTGCACCTGGTTTGCGGTGGTTGCACGCGAAAACGGGCCTCCGCTTGGGAGGCCCGTTGCTGATTTCGCTGAGGCAGGAATGCCCTACTTGGCCGCCGCCTTGATGTTCACGATGTGGGTCCAGGCGCCGGTAATGCCGCCTGGGTAGGTCCACTCCGCCACCACTTTAGGGTTGCCGATGGCCTCCGTGGGCAACCAGAACATCGGGGCGCCCAGGAAGTCCTCGTACGCGAAGTCGCCGGCCTGCCGCCACAACTCCTCCTGCTTCTTGGCGTCCACAGTCTGGCCAATCTGCCGCAGGATGGTGTCGACGCGAGGGCTTTCCACGCCGTTCCCCAGGTGGGTTACACCGCTGTTCCAGATGGTGGAACCGCTCCACTGGTTGGAGCCGGTGGCGTCGAGCGTCACGTGGTTGCTGTAGCCGAACTGGCGGGCAATGAGGTTGGCCTGCGCCACGTCCACGGTCTCCAACGAGACGTTGACGCCGATGGCCCGCCAGTAGCTCGCCACGGCCTCCATCAGGTCCTCACCGCCCGGCACGCCCGGCAACGGCTTCACCAGCATGGCGGTCTTGAGATTGGGCTGGCCGGCATCGGCAAGGAGCTTCTTGGCGGCCGCTGGGTCATACCCATACATATCCTTGAACCGTTTCTCCCAATCGGGGTTCCAGCCCAGGCGGGTGGGCTGGAAATGGTTCAGGTACATGGGCTCGCCCTTGCCGGCGAAGAAGGCCTTGTTCATCTCGTCGCGATTGATGGCCTTGCTCAACGCCTGCCGCACCCGCTTGTCCATAAGCGGGCTGTCGGGGAACATGGGCGCTCCCGAGGGATCGCTGAGGTCTTTGGCAAAGCAGCAGCGGAAGCTGGCCCAGACGCGAGTACCCGGGAACTGCCCGCGATATACCTTCATGCCCTGCTTCTCCGACTGCGCCATCAGATCGTTGGGCAGGTCGGCCATGTGGGCCTCGCCGGTCAGCAGCGCCGCCATGCGAGTGGATGCCTCCTTGGCGAACCGCCACTCGAACTCGGTGAAGTCGGGCGTGCCGGACCAATGGTTGTTGTTCGCCCGCTCGTAACGCAGGAATTGGCCCTCGGCGCCCTCCTTGTACAGGTAGGGACCGCTGCCCGCCAGCGCTCCGTTCTTCCAGTTGGGCGCGCCCTGGCTGTCGTAGCTGGCCTTGCTGCGGATCTCGGCGCCGCCCTGGTAGTCCGAGACGGCGGTCACCAGGATGCCGTCGGGCTTGTTCATGTGGAAGACCACCTCTTTTTCGCTGGGTGCTTCCACACTCTTCACGTTGTTCTTGAAGTAAGGCATCTGGCCGTGCACCGAGTCGACCAGGGTTATCTGCTCCCAGCCGAACTTCACGTCCTCGCCGCGCACGGGGCCCCACTTGCCGTGGAAGTTGAGGTTGGGACGCAGCTTGAAACGGAACGACTGGCCGTCGGGTTCCACGTTCCATTCGGTGGCGGCGCCGGGCACCAGCTTGCCGGTCTTCGCATCGGCGGCCACCAGGTTGTCGTAGGTGCCGCGCCACGGCCATACGTACGGTTCGGCCAGGAACCGCAGGTCCAGCTCGGTGCGGCCGGGTGTGCCCACTATAAAGACCAGCCGGTTCACTTTGATGGCGTCGCTCTGGGCGCCGCCCCCGCCGGCCGCGCCGCCACTCGGGCCCGCCGCCGGACCGGCCGAGGGGCCGGAGCATGCAGTCAGCATCAGGAGCGCTGCGCCGGCGGCCACCGCCGCACCGCCACTCCCCCACCTAGAGACCAGATTCTGTGCAGAGCCCACAGCCATGAACCGCTCCTTCTCGTGGGTATTGACGCACTGTAGTCATTACCTCGAACGCGGTCAAGTTTATGATAGCCACTACAACCATTGAGCAGACTATGCCATTGCTGCGCCCAATGCCTGCACAGGGGCAGCTCCGCGGAAGGCGTTGCTGAGGGAGCCGCCACCCCACGTTGACGCGCTGCGTCCCGCGACTTACTGTGCGGGTACCCCATTCACCGGAGCCGCCAATGGCCGAGAAGTTCGACGCCAGCCGCTATCTCACCACCGTCAACGGGCGCGACTACCTGGAGGTGAAGTGGCGGCTGCTGTGGCTGCGCACCGAACACCCGGACGCCGCGGTGCAGACCGAACTGGTGGAGCACCGCGAGGGCTACGCGCTGTTCAAGGCGCAGGTGGCGCTGCTGGGCGGCGGCGAGGCCACCGGCTGGGGCAGCGAGAGCGCCGACGACTTCGGTGAATATCTGGAGAAGGCAGAGACCAAGGCGCTGGGCCGCGCCTTGGCCGCGCTGGGCTACGGCACCCAGTTCTGCGAGGACTTTGACTACCAGGCTGGCGCCGGCGAGGTGCGGGTGGTGGACGCGCCGGTGGCGCGCCCAACCGGACGGCGACAGCCGCGTGCCAGCGATGGCGCCGCAACCCCGGCGCAGGTGAACGCGCTGCACGCTATCGCCCGCCAGATGCTGGGGTGGGATGAGGCGGCGCTGGCCCGCCACACCCAGGCGCAGTTCGGGCACGCACCGCAGGCCCTCACCAAAAACGAGGCCAGCCGCCTGATCGACGAACTGAAGCAGGGCGCAGAGGGCACGGCCACGGTCCGCCCAGCCGGGCGCGAGCGGACGGCCGAGGCATCATAAGGGGCTCCCGCTTCGCCGCCGCCTCTCGTGAAAATAGGCCATTGGTAGGTTCGGTCCAGCACCGATGCCCCTTCGACCGTGCTCAGGACAGGCTTCGACAGGCTCAGGCAACGGTGCGCTCCGCGTGACCTGCCGGTGGCGGCTACCACCCCTTTTCATCGGTGTTGGCGGGCGATAGCCCATGGGTGGTCTCTGATGGAAATGGGGCCTGGATGGCTAGGGACAGCACGGTGGCGCTGCGTCTCGTTGGGCCGGTGGCTTTGTTACGTAGGGGCGATTCACGAATCGCCCTTCTGTCCGTGGTGGAATTGCCACAGGCGTCTCGGACAGCGCGGCCGGGCGATTCGTGAATCGCCCCTACAGGTTCAGTGTGACCGCCGTTCGGTACCTGATACCGCTCTTTGATACTCTTGATAATGCGGTTGACGGCTGACCATTTTCATCGGGGTTGGTGAGCCCCGGTCATGGATGGTAGGTCTCGCAACGACGAGGTCTCCTACGGAAGGGGCGGTGTCTCCCGCCGACACGGTGCCGGGTAGCGCTGCCGTCACAGCCGCAGCCTTAGCGCTAGGCTTGGTCCGCCGGCCAGCCGTTGTGGCCAATGAGGGGCACAAAGCGGCAGCCGCCCAGCGAGCGGAGGGTGGTGGCGCCGCCGGCGTGCTTGGTGACGATGAGGAGGTCCTGCTCGTCGCGGGCGCCGGCCGGAATCACCAGCCGGCCGCCGGGGGCAAGCTGATCCAGCAGCACCTGCGGCACGCCCGGCGCGGCAGCGGTCACGATGATCGCGTCATAGGGGGCGTCCGCCGGCCAGCCCAGCGTTGCGCCGGCCTGGTGCACCTGCACATTGGTGTAGCCCAGCCGCGCGAGGCGCTCGGCGCCACTCTGGGCCAGCGAGGGCACCACCTCCACCGTCACCACCTCGGCCGCCAGCCGGGAGAGCACGGCCGCCTGGTAGCCCGACCCGGTGCCGACCTCCAGCACGCGCTCACTGCCGGTCAGACCGAGCGCGGCCGTCATCATGGCCACGATCATGGGCTGGCTGATGGTCTGGCCTTCGCCGATGGGGAGCGGACGGTCATCCCAGGCGCTGTCGGCCAGCCACAGCGGCACAAACTCCGGCCGTTCCACCGCCGCCATTGCCGCCAGCACCCGCTCGTCGGGCACCTCCCGCCGGATTGCCGCCAGCAATACCTCCCGCCGTTCCGCCAGAAACCCCGTCATCGGCCACCCCCTGCCCCAGCATCTGCCGCAGTATACTAAGTGCACGGCCCAGCGCGCCGTGGTGGAGGCGTGATGTTCGAGATTGTACTGGCGGGATCGGTGGTCTTCGCGGTCTTCCTTATGGAGGGCGACCGCATGCACGGCGTGGCAGGCTGGATCCAGGAGTTCCTGGACTATATGGAGCGCCAGCAGCAACGCGGGTAAAGCCGCCCGTGCGGCTTTGCCGCTACACCCGCCGCCCGCTCTACTTCTTTGACACCCCCCTACCCGCGGGGTACGCTGAGCTTGGATATAACGCAAGCTATACATGCCGGTGCTCTACGTGGTGGCCACTCCCATCGGGAACCTGGAAGACGTGACGCTGCGGGCGTTGCGCGTGTTGGGTGAAGTGGGGCTGATTGCCGCCGAAGACACCCGCATGACGCGGCGCTTGCTGGCGCGGCACGGCATCCAGGCCAAACTGGTGAGCTATCACAAGTTCAGCGGCGAGGGGCGCACCCAGGCGCTGCTCGATACGCTGGAGACCCAGGACGTGGCGCTGGTCACCGATGCCGGGATGCCCGCCATCAGCGATCCTGGGCAAGAACTGGTGCGAGCGGCGGTACGGGCGGGGGTGACGGTGGTGCCCATTCCCGGAGCATCGGCCCCGGTGACCGCGCTGGCGGCCAGCGGACTGCCCACCGAGCAGGTCATCTTCATTGGGTTCTTGCCGCGCAAGCCGTCGGAGCGGCGCAAGCTGCTGGCGACGCTGCTGGCGGAAGAGCGCACGGTGGTGTTTTTCGAGGCCCCGCACCGCCTGCGCAAGACGCTGACTGACATGGCAGCGGCGCTGCCCGACCGCCCGCTGGCCGTGTGCCGCGAGCTGACGAAGCTGCACGAGGAGGTGTTCCGGGGCGACCCCGTCACCGCCCTCGAACATTTCGCCGCCCCCCGTGGCGAGTTGACACTGGTTTTGGGCGGCGCCGGACTCTCGGCCGAGGCTTTCTGGGCAGCGCCCGAGGAGGCTCCCATTGAACGCCGGCCCGTGCGCCGCGCCGGACGGCCCCATTCGACCACACGCAAGAGGACAACACGCCGGTGAACCATTTCCTGAGCATGACCCAACTCACCCCCGACGCGCTTGCGGGGCTGCTGGAGCGTGCGCACGCCCTGAAGTCGGGCCGCGACACCACCCAGTTCCCCGGCCGTGCCATGGCACTGCTGTTCGAGAAGCCGTCGCTGCGTACCAGGGTGAGCTTCGAGATGGCCATGCGCCGGTTCGGCGGCCACTGTATGTACTTCTCGCCCGCCGAGATAGGCATGGGCCAGCGCGAGAGTGTGCGCGACGTGGTGTCGGTGCTCAGCCGCTACGTCAACGTCATCGCCGCCCGCACCTTCGCTCACACAACGGTGGAGGAGTTGGCGCAGTGGGGCAGCGTCCCCATCATCAACGCCCTCACCGACCTGGAGCACCCTTGCCAGGCGGTGGCCGACCTACTGACGGTGACTGAGCAGATCGGCAGCGTCGACGGGCGCACCATCACCTACATCGGCGATGGCAACAACTGCGCCATCAGCCTGCTGTACGGCTGTCTGCTGCTGGGCGGCGACTTCCGCATCGCCTCGCCGCCGGGCTACGACCTGCCGCGCGCGGTGGTGGCACAGGCCGGCGAACTGGCGGCGGCCCACGGTGGTTCGCTGACCGAGTTGCGCGACCCCATGGAGGCCGCCGGCGGCGCCGACGCGCTGTACACCGACGTCTGGACCAGCATGGGCCAGGAGGCGGAGTACGAGCAGCGCCTGAAGGACTTTGCCGGCTTCCAGGTGACCGCCGCCATGATGGCCGCCGCCAATCCGGGAGCGCTGTTCATGCACCCGCTGCCCGCGCACCACGGCGAGGAGGTGGAGGCGGGCCTGCTCTACCAGCCGCAGTCGGTGGTGTTCGACGAGGCGGAGAACCGGCTGTATGCCCAGCAGGCGGTCATTGCCACGCTGCTGGAGGCGCGCGGGTAACCCGCCGATGCCGCCCTTCAATCCCGATCTCAACACCCTGTTCCACAGCCTGGGTGTGCGCGGGTTGATCGACATCCTAGCGGTGGCGGCCATCATCTACGGGGTGCTGGTCACCCTGAAGGGCACCACTGCCGTCTCGCTGCTGCGCGCCATCGCCCTGGTCTACGTCGTGGGCTTCACCATGAGCACCGCGTTCCAACTCACCGTGGTGGGGTGGCTGCTGCGCAACTCGCTGCCCGCCATGTTCATCGCGCTGCCCATCCTGTTCCAGCCGGAGCTGCGGCGGGTGCTGGAGCAGGTGGGCCGGGGCTTCCGCGGCTGGCGCGGCGGCCCGCTCACGCCGGCGGCGGTCCGCACCATCAACACCGTGGCCGAGGCGTGCAGCATCCTGTCGCGCCGCAAGGTGGGCGCCCTGGTGGTGGTGGAGGCCGAGACCGGCCTGCAGGAGTACGTGGAGCGCGGCGTCAAGCTGGACGCCGACCTGAGCGCCGAACTGCTGGTGGGCCTGTTCCTCACCGGTTCGCCGTTCCACGACGGCGCCACCGTTATCCGGCGCGGCCGCATTGTGGCCTGCCGCTGCGTGCTGCCGCTCTCCGACAACGTGGGCGAGAGCGTGGGCATGGGCACGCGCCACCGCGCCGCGCTGGGCATCAGCGAGCGCACCGACGCCATCGCCATCGCCGTGTCCGAGGAGCGCGGCACCGTCTCCATTGTGCACAACGGGCAGGTGGTGGCCCTCTTGCCCAGCGAAGACAGCGACCATGTGCGGCGCCACCTCATGACCTTCTTCTCGCCGTCGCGCCCCGGCCGCCATAGCGCCCACGACGTGGAGCAGGCCGCCAATGGCTAAGCATCTCGGCGAGTTCCTCAGTCAGGCGGCGCGCTTCACCGCCTACGTGGCCAGCAGCTTCGTGGGCTCGCTGCGCGGCAACGCCAGCATGGCGCTGCTGGCGCTGGCGCTCTCCACCACCCTGTGGATGTTCATCACCACCGAGCAGAACCCGCCCCGCACCGGCGTGTTCCCCATCCGCATTCCCGTACGGGCCGTCAACGCGGCCCCCGACGTGGAAGTGCTGGGCCCGCTGGAGACGGTGCTGCTCCGCATCACCGCCCCCACCGACCAGTGGGCTGACCTGTCCGATCGCTCGTTCCAGGCCATTGTCGACGTGTCGAACCATCGCGAGTCGGAGGCCACACTGCCGGTGCAGGTGGAGGCCGCCGACAGCCGGGTTCGCATCCTCGATGTCATCCCCGGCGACATCCGGGTGCAGTTCGACGCGGCCAAGAGCCAGCGGGTACCGGTGAAGGTGAACGTGCTGCGCGCCCCACCGGCCGGCTTCTCCTATGAGGACCCCAAGATCGACCCGGTGATGGTCACCATCCACGGGCCGGAGCGGCTCGTCTCGCTGGTGGACACTGCCGTCGCCGACGTCGATCTCAGCGCCGCCCGCTCCAACGTGCGGCAGTCGTTCACCCTGGCCGCCCGCACCTCGCGCGGCACCGACATCACCGGCGTCCGCATCGAACCTGCCAACGTCCAGCTCGACATCGCCATCACCCGCCACATCGACTACGTGAGCCTGGCGGTGGTGCCCGACGTGCGCGGCAACCCTGCCGCAGGCTACTGGGTGAGCAAGGTGCGGGTGGAGCCGCCGGTGGTGGCCGCCGCAGGCCCGCAGGATGTGCTTGCCACCCTTAGCAGCCTCAAGACCCAGGTGTTCGACGTGACCAACCTCACCGTGACCACCGCCCGCACCATAGCGGTGGACCTGCCGCAGGGCCTTTCCACCGTGGACCGCAGCACCGTGCTGGTCGAGATAACCATCCAGCCCATCCAGGGCACCGCAGTGTTTAACCTGGCGCCACGGTTGGTGGGCGCCGCCACCGGACTCTCCGCCGATCTCAACGTTTCGCATATCGAGGTGACCGTGAAGGGCGATGGACCCGCACTACAAGACCTGACACTGGACAAGATCCAGGTGGCCCTGCCCATCAATGGACGCGGCCTGGGCGTTTTCACCGTGGAGCCACAGGTGACCGCGCCGGCGGGCATCACGGTGGTACGTATCACACCGGCCCGCGTCCAGATCACGCTGACCGCTGCATCGGGGGCTCGATGACTGAACTCATGCAATCCGAAGAACAAGCCGAGGTCATGGAGGGCTCCACCCCCGTCGCCCGGCCGCTGATCGCGTTGGTGGGCCGCCCCAACGTGGGTAAGTCCACCCTGTTCAACCGCCTGATGGGCCGCCGCGAGGCCATTGTGGAGGACCTGCCGGGCACCACGCGCGACCGCATTTACGGCGACATCGAGTGGGAGCGCGTGCTGCTCACGCTTGTCGACACCGGCGGACTGGACCCGGAGGGCGAAGATGTGATCTCGGTCGGCGTCCAGAGCCAGGCCCGCAGCGCCATCGCCGACGCCGATGTGGTGCTCTTCCTGGTCGACGCCCGCTCCGGGCCCACCGCCGCAGACGTGGAGGTGGCGGAGATACTGCGCCGTTCCAAGAAGCCGGTGGTGCTGGTGGCCAACAAGGCCGATAACGAACGCCGCGAACAGACCGCTCCCGAGTTCTACGAACTGGGCGTGGACGAGGTATTCGCCATCAGCGCGCACCACGGCTCCGGCGTGCACGACCTGATGGACCGGGTGGTCGAGCTGCTGCCGCCGGCGCCTGCAGGGGCCGGCACGGTGCGCGGCATTCCGGTCGCCATCGTCGGCCGCCCGAACGTGGGCAAGTCGATGCTGGTGAACGCCATTCTGGGCGCCGAGCGGGTGCTGGTAAGCCCGGTGGCGGGTACCACGCGCGACGCCATCGACACCACCTTCGACTACCAGGACCAGCCCATCACCCTCATCGACACCGCGGGTGTGCGGCGCTCCGGCAAGGTGGAGCATGGCGCCGTCGAGCAGTTCAGCGTGCTGCGGTCGCTGCGGGCCATCCAGCGCTGCCAAATCGCCGTGCTGGTGGTTGACGCGACCGAGGGCATCACCGCCCAGGACACCCACGTGGCCGGCTACGTGCAGGACGCTTACAAGGGCCTCGTCATCGCCGTCAACAAGTGGGACCTCTCCAAGAGCCTGGAGCTGGTGCGCGAGGAGTTTCAGAAGGAGATCGCCAGCCGGGTGAAGTTCGTGCCCGATGCGCCGCTGGTGTTCGTGTCGGCCAAGAACAAGTCGGGCATGAAGAACCTGCTGCAGGCGGTGATGAAGGTGCACCTCACCCGCGAGGTGCGCATCGGTACCGGCGAACTCAACCGCCTGATACAAAACGCGCTGGCCCAGCATCCGCCCCGTACGGTGAAGGGCCAGACCTTCAAGGTGCTGTATTGCACCCAGGCCGCCACCTCGCCGCCCACCTTCGTGCTCTTCGTGAACGACGAGAAACTGTTACACTTTTCCTACCGTCGCTACCTGGAGAATTGCCTCCGGCGTGCGCTCGGGTTCCAGGGCACCCCCATCAACCTGCAATTCCGGTCGCGCAAAGAAGAAGCATGAACCTGGTGACCTACGCTGCGGCCATCGTCGCGGCCTACCTGCTCGGCTCCTTCCCCACCGGCTACCTGGTGGGCCGGTTCGGCAAGGGCGTGGACGTGCGCCACTACGGCAGCGGCAGCACCGGCGCCACCAACGTGCAACGGCTGTTCGGCTGGGGCGGCTTCGCGCTGGTGTTCGCCGGCGACTTCGGCAAGGGGTTTCTGGCCGCCTGGGCCGCCCGCAGCCTCGGCATTGATGCGTTAGGTCAGGCCCTTGCTGCCCTCGCCGCTCTGGTGGGCCATAACTTTCCGCTGTTCCTCGGGTTTCGCGGTGGGCGCGGCGTGGCCACCGGCGTGGGCGGCCTGTTCGCCACCGTTCCCCTGCCGGCCGCGTTCGGCATCATCCTAGCGGCGCTGATCATGGCGGCCACTCGTTACGTGTCGCTGGGGTCGCTGGTGGGCACGGTGCTGTCGGTGCCAGGCACGCTGCTGTTGGTGTGGTTTGGCGGCGCCCCTGCCGAATACCTCGTCTATGTGGTGCCCGGCGTCCTGCTCATCGTGGCCCGCCACACCGACAACATCCGCCGCTTGCTCCAGGGCACCGAACGCAAGCTGGGCGAGAAGATCGCCGTCGCCGCACCGGTTGCCGCCGCCACCAAGAGGACGAAGGGGCGCGCCCAGCAGGGGCGGGCGCCCATTGGCTAACGTCGCAGTCATCGGCGCCACTTCCTGGGGCGCCACGCTGGCCATCCTGCTCGCCCGAAAGGGGCTCAGCGTTGCCCTGCTGGCCCGCACCATGGACGAAGCGCGGCAACTCAACCTGGCCCGCGAGCACCGCAAGCGCCTGCCCGGCATCCCCTTCCCTGAGACCTTGGAGGTGGCGTGGCAGCCTGGCGCAGCGTTCGACGGCGCCCATCTGATCATCTTCGCCGTGCCGTCGCAGACTATGCGCCAGAACGCCCAGGTGGTGGCAGCGGCAATCCCTGCCACCACCACCGTCATGAGCGCAGCGAAGGGCCTGGAGCTGGGCACCTGCCTGCGCATGTCGGAGGTGCTGGCGCAGGAGCTGGGCGACGCCAATCGCTGCTGCGTGCTCTCGGGCCCCAACATCTCGCGGGAGATCATGCAGGACATGCCGGCCGCCACCGTTGTCGCCGCTACCGACCCAGATATCGCCAATTCTGTGCGTGACGTCATGCTCACCCCCCGTTTTCGGGTATACTCCAGCAACGATGTGGTTGGCGTCGAGTTGGGCGGAACACTGAAGAACATCATCGCAATGGGCGCAGGCCTCAACGACGGTTGGGGCTACGGCGCCAACACCAAAGCAACGTACATGACCCGCGGGCTGGCCGAGATGACCCGTCTGGGCGTGGCGGCTGGCGCGAACCCCATGACGTTCCTCGGCCTGGCCGGCCTGGGCGATATGGTGGCCACCTGCACCAGCCCCTTCAGCCGCAACCGCCGCCTCGGCGAGGCGCTCGCGCATGGCCACACGCTCGACGAGGCCCTCGCAATGCTGGGCGGCATCGCCGAAGGTCCTAGCACCACTATCGCGGCCCGCGAGTTAGCACACCGCCTAGGCGTGGAGATGCCCATTACCGAGATGACCTACCGCGTGCTGCGCGGCGACATTGACCCCCATCAGGCGCTCAACGAGCTGATGCTGCGCGAGCCCAAACACGAACTGGAAGGTCTGGCCATCGACCTCTAGGCCACCAACCCATGCCCTACCTGTCCGTCGTCATGCCCGTGTACAACGAGCGGGCCCATATCCAGGAGATCCTCAAGCGGGTGCGCGCGGTGCCGATCGACAAGGAGATCATCTGCGTCGACGACTGCTCGCGCGACGGCACCTGGGACATCCTGCTACAGGAGGGCCAGGTGCCCGGTACCCGAGTGTTCCGCCACGAGGTGAATGGCGGCAAGGGCGCCGCCGTGGCCACCGGCATGAGCAAGGTGCAGGGCGAGGTGGTCATCATCCAAGACGCCGACCTGGAGTACGACCCCAGCGACTACACCAAGCTGCTGGAGCCAATCCAGCGCGGTGAGACCAGGGTGGTGTACGGCTCGCGTTTCCTCGGCACCCGGCAGTCCATGTCGGCCGCCAACGCCATGGGCAACCGCATGCTCACCCAGGCCGCCAACACGCTGTTCGGCACCCGCCTCACCGATATGGAGACCTGCTACAAAGTGTTCACCGCCGACATCGCCGGCCGGTTGGACCTGGTGTCGCAGCGCTGGGGCATCGACCCCGAGATCACCGCCAAGATCCTGCGCATGGGCTACCGCATCCACGAGGTGCCCATCACCTACAAGGGCCGCAGCTTCGCCGAGGGGAAGAGCATCCGCTGGCACGACGGGTTCGCCGTGCTGCTCACCCTCCTCCGGTTCCGTTTCTTTCCCTAGCCCCAACGGCTCTCGCCGAGCACGCCCGTGGACTGCTGACTGTTGACTGCCCCCGCCCGCGCCCTCCACACCTCGCGCATCACCAGCGATGCCGCCGCAGGCCGCACCGTCTTCACCGGCGTGAGGGCCGACCTGCTGGCGTTGGCGGTGTATGCCCTGCTGGTGGTGGCCCTGCACCTGCCGCTGGTGTTCGGCGATAGCGGCATGTCCGACTTCGACCTGATCGGCTACTTCTACCCCTACTGGCAGGAACGGGCCGAGGCGCTTCGGGCCGGTACCCTGCCACTGTGGAACACGCACCTCTTCACCGGCGTGCCCTTTCTGGGCAACATCCAGACCGGCATCTTCTACCCGCTCAACCTGCCGCTGACCCCGCTGGACGCGCCGCGGGCCGTCGCCATCTCGTACGTGGCGCACGTGTGGATTGCCGCCACCGGCATGTACCTGATGCTGAACCGGGCGATGAGCATCGGCCGCATGGGCGCGTTCGCGGGCGGACTGGTGTTTGCGTTCGGCGGGTTCATGGCGGCGCAGGCGGGGCACGTGAACCAGGTGCAGACCGCCGCCTGGCTGCCGGCGCTGCTGGGCGTGTTTCTCACCGCCTACCAGCGCCGCAGCGTGTGGTGGACCCTGGTGGGTGGCCTGGTCCTGTCGCTGCAGCTCACGGCCGGACACCCCCAGGAGACCTACCTATCGCTGGCGGCGATCGGGGGACTGACCGTTTACGAGGCATTCCGTTGCGCCAGGGCCGAGCGCGACTCCGCCTTCAACCGCCGCTTCGCCGGCCGCGAGTGGTACATCCTACGGGTGCTGGGCTGGGGCGCGTTCGGCGGCGTGCTGCTGGCCGGCATGGGCGTGGTGGCGGCAGCGATGGCCGCGGCGCAACTGCTGCCCTCCGTCGAACTCTCTGGGCAGGGCATCCGCTCCGGCGGCCTGGCCTACGACGCCGCGGTATCGTTCTCGCTGGCGCCATGGGAGCTGTTGCGCTCGCTGCTGCCCGCCTACACCGAGCCGCCGCTCACCGAGTTCATCGTGGCCCCCGGCCTGGTGGCGCTGGCGCTGGGTCTGGCGGCGCTGTTGCAGCGGCCATGGCGCCGCTACACCCTCTACTTCCTGCTGCTGGCGTTCGGCGGTGTCATCATGGCCGTCGGCAACTTCGCCTTTTGGTACCCCTGGGTCTACGACCTGGTGCCTGGGGTGAACCTGTTCCGGGTGCCCGCCCGCTGGCTGTTCCTCACCGCGTTCGGCGCGGCCGGCCTCGCCGCCCTAGGGTTCGACCTGCTATCGTCGCGCCTGCCGTCGCTGGCATCGCGTTCGACCCCGGCCGCAGCAGCCTTCGCCACCTGTGTGGCCCTGGCGGCCGCGGCCCTGGCCATCATCCCCGCCTGGCTCTACGGCAGCCTGGGCCTATTGCACATCCCGCCGCCGGAGGTGGTGTTGCGCTGGTTCGCGTTCGGGGTGCCGGCGGGGCTGCTGGCCGTGTATGGCGCGCTGGTGTGGCGGCGGCCGCAGGTGGCCGGCGCGCTGCTGGTGCTGCTGGTGGTGGAACTGGCGCTGGCCCGCGAGCCGATGCCGGTGAGCCACCCGCTGCCATCCTCGGTATTCCGCACCATCCGGCCCGGTCTCAGCCAGTTTGCCCAGGACACCAGCCAATACCGGGTGCTCAGCCTGGCCAACCCGGCCTTCGAGCCCGGCGACATCAAGGAACTGCGAGCGCTGTATGGCGAGCGCCTGAGCCCCGCCGACGTCCGCTTCGTCATCGAGACGCTGAAATACCAGGACGTGCTGGCCCCCAACGTGGGCATGCAGTACAACATCGATACCTTCGACGCCTACGACGGCGGCCTGCTGCCCACCAAGGACTTCGCTGCCATCAAACGCCTGATCCTTGACCGCTCCGGCCGGATCCCCGGCCGCAACGAACGCGCGTCCGAGGCCAAAGAGGCCGGCATCCTCGTCCGCGACGGCGCCCCCACGCTGCCCGACGCCGCGCTGCTGGGGGCCCTGAACGTGAAGTACGGCGTGGCCGACCGGCTGACCGACGTCTGGGTGGACGGCGCGTATCACGACCTGGCGTTCACCCGCACCCTCAAGGCTGGCGAACGCTTCGCGGCGCCGCTGGAAATCGACCGGGTGCTGCCCGACGGCGCCACCGGCCTCAGCCTCGCCACCTTCCTGGAGGGGGCCACCACGCTGCCCCAGGGGACCGTCGCGGGCACCGTCACCGTCACCGACGCCGAGGGCCGGGTCGATACCTACCCGCTGCGGGCCGGACAAGAGACCGCCGAGTCGGACACAGCCGCGCTGGAGGGCGCTGCGCACCAGGCGGCCCGCGGCGTCATCGACCGCCGCTGGCTGCCCGGCCACCGGGTGTACGCCGCCAAGATAGACTTCGGCCGCGTGGCCTACCCCCGCTCGGTGGTGGTGGAGGCGGCGCTGCCCGCCGGTGCGCTCTCGCTGGCCGGACTGGCCGTGCTCGACAGCCGCAGCAATGGCGACTACTCGCCGTCGCTCGACCCCGACTGGCCCCGCGTTTACACCGGCGACACCAAGATCTACCAGAACCGCCGGTTCCAGCCGCGCGCCGCGGTGCCGGCCACCGTCCAGCGCGTCGCCACCGCCGATGAGCAACTGGCCGCGCTGCCCGGCCTGCCCGCTGACGGCGTGGTGCTCACCGAAGAGTCCGAAACCGCTGCCGGCGCCCAGGCGCAGGGCGATCCGGCCGCCGGCAACCGCGTGCAGGGCTCGGTCACCGTGCGCAGCTACCAGCCGGAGCGGGTGCAGCTCGAGGCCAAGCTCGACCGGCCCGGCTACGTGCTGCTGCGCGATAGCTACTACCCCGGCTGGCACGTCAGCGTCGACGGCGTGGAGACCACCGTGCTGCGGGCCGACTACCTGTTCCGGGCAGTGGCGGTGCCGGCGGGCACGCACGCAGTGCAGTTCTGGTACGAGCCACCCAGCCTGCGGATGGGGCTCGTGATCTCGGTGTGGGCCACCGGTGCGGTGTTGGCGGTGCTGGCGTTATGGCCGGCCATCCGCTGGGTCATCGAGGTACGCCGCACCTACCCGAAGGACGCACCACCCGTGCCGTAGCCGTTCGGCGGCGTTGTGCGGCCAGCCCCAAGGGTACCCCGAGGGCGGGCGGAGGGCGCAATGCATTGCGCAGCTACGGGGTGGAGGCCTGCCTCACGCACAACGCGCGTTGGTGTTGCCTGAGCCTGTCGAAGGCACCACCGCCACCGCGTCGGACCGGTACCCATCCCCAGGCGGCAGCCGGAGGTGGTTCGACAGGCTCACCACGAGCGGTCTTCTATCTCGCCCCTACCGCTTCCGCTGTGTCACGAACTCACCAATGCCGGGCAGCCCCCGCCGCTACAACGGGTGGGTGCGCAGCCACGTCACGTAGTCGGCCATGCCCTTGTCCACGTCGTACCGCGGGGTGTAGCCAAACACCTCTTTGATGCGGGCCACCGAGAGGTAGTTGTTGGGCTGGTTGCCCTTGGGGTTGGCGCCCGGCTTCAGGTTCACCTTGAAGTCGGGCTGCACCGCCTTCACCGCGTCGGCAAGCTGTTTGAAGCTGGCTTCTTTGCCGGCGCTCACGTTGTAGACCCGGTACGGCAGCTTGTCGGCCACGGTCACCTTCGCGAAGATGTTGGCCACGTCCTTCACGTTGGAGTAGTCGTTGGGGTCGTCCTCGAACGGTGCGCCCGCCGGGCCGTAGTTGGGCTCAATGCCCTTCACGGCGGCGTGGGCGAAGCGGCTGGGCATGTTCATCATGCTGTAGTACATGGGGCCGTACACCGCCCGCATCCGCACCGCACCCACGTCGAGCCCGGTGCGGTCGGCGTAGTTGAACAGCAGCACTTCCGACGCCTTCTTGAACGCCGCGATCTGGTTGGCGCTCTCGATGGGCAGCGGCATGTCTTCGGTGTAGGGGCCGGCTTTCAGGTTTTGGTACACCGTGGATGAACTGGCGAAGGTGAAGCGCTTGGCGCCCACGCTGCGGGCGGCCTCCAGCGCGTTGATGAGGCCGTACATGCTGGTGCGGTAGTCCTCGGCGGGGCTGAGGCCGGCGGGACCCGGCATCGCCAGGTACACAATACCCGACACCTTGTACTTGGTGGCCAGGCCGATCAGGTCGTGGGGGCTGGTCACGTCGAGCTGTTCGACGGTGACGCGCTTGCCCACCTCATCCTTCCAGGCGTCGGGCACGCGGTAGGAGCTGTGGTAGGTGACGACGACGTCCTCGCCTTCGTCGAGCAGGCTGCGGACGGTGTGCAGGCCGATGAAGCCCATGCCGCCGGTTACAAGAATCATGTGCAGTGCCTCCTAAGTGGGCTGGCAGTTCGCCAGCTTCTCATGCTGCTATGCCGTCGATAGGTCAGATCAGCGTCGGGCTGCAGGGTGTGGGCTCCGTCGCGGCGTATCCCACCCGCCCACCCTCGATCTGTCCAAGATGGGGGGAAACCCCCAAACCCCCTGGCAAGGAGGGCTGCGCCCTCCCTGCACTCACCACCGGACACGTACACCGCTGGTCTTGAGCCGTCGAAGGACGCTCCAAAGACGACCGTCCGAGCACTGCTGCCGGCTACTGCCAGGTGGCGAAGGCCATGCCACAGCCGGTGCCGCCGGCCGAGCGGTAGGCCGGCACGTAGTCGATGAGGTGCATCTGCTGGTCGTGCAGCGCGCCGGCGGCGGCCAGCCACACCAGCTCTTGGCCGTTGCCACCCTTGAAGCGGGCCTTCGGCAGGGCGCCGATGGCGGCCACGTCCTTGCGGTCGATGATGTCCAGCACCCTGCGGTCCATCTCTTCGTCGACCACCGGGTGGCTGAAGCCGCCGACCGCCAGCACACCCACCCGGATGTCCTGCGGGAAGCTGGCGACGGCATCGGCGATGCCCCGGCCAATCTCGTAGAAGCGCTTGGGGGTGGGGACGTTGGGCGGATAGCTGGCGTTGAAGATCACCGGCAACAGCGGCACCTGCTTGCCCTCCAGCAGCCGGGTCTGGGTAAATCCGAACGGGTGGCCGATGCTCTGGCCCTCCAGCAGGTAGCGGGAGTGCGCGATGTTGATCTGCGACTCCAGGCTGAAGTGCCACATGATGTGGTGGCCCAGCTCGTGCGCGCCCGGCAACTCCAGCGTCTCGGTCCCATAGGCCCACGCGCCGGCCTTGGTGGCCGCTGGGGCGTTTTCCGCGATCTTGCGGGGCAGGTAGGGCACGGTCTCGCCGAAGTACAGCATGCACGACGGCCGCATGTGCTCGCTGAACAGGTAGTTCTCGTCATCGGCGAACACCACCAGGGCGTCCAAAGCGGTGTCGCGCAGCGCCTTGCCGATGCTGGCAATGTGCTGCTGGCAGCGGGCATGCCGCGCCGCCATCTCGGCCGGGGCCACCGCCGCTGCGACACCTGCGCCCGCCGTCGCCACCAGCTCGTCGTAGCTGTGGTCCTGGCCGTCGGGGCCATTGAGGTGGGCGGCGCTCTTGTCGCGCTCGCCCATGGAGGCCCAGACCTCGGGCGGGACGTGCAACTGCGGGCTGAAGGACGTGGCGAATCCGGCGACTATGCGGGCCATGCAATGGGCTCCTGACGATGTGGAGGTGGGGCGTTGTGCCTCAAACAGTGTAGTAGGTGGGAGTGGGTTGTCAACGCGCGGGGCAGCGGCCTAGGCGTTCGGCGTGCGGGGCACGAACTGTGTGCACGCGAGTGGGCGGGACTGCAGGATGGATCCCCGTCACGTCGCATCCCACCCGCCCTCCCTCGATCTGGCTAATTGGGGGGACACCCCCCAAAGCCCCCTGGCAAAGAGGGCTTTGCCCTCTCTGCACGCTACCGCGGGCGGGCCTGCT